>Ga0172381_10000449_pt1 | contig 49671 bp, 48 predicted proteins | sample Leawel6488metaG_FD_119754 | JGI IMG/M metagenome (GOLD analysis project Ga0172381, IMG submission 119754) | Leachate microbial communities from a municipal landfill in Southern Ontario, Canada - Leachate well 64-88 metaG | ecosystem: Engineered > Solid waste > Landfill > Unclassified | place... | reverse complement strand
GGAGCAGCAACAGCCTGCCGTGCAGCCGCCAACCACACCTGCAAAACAGGATGGCGCGCTCGGGCCGCTGCTTGTCACTGTCGCCATAGTGGCAGTGGTGATAATCGGCTTGGCCGGCTTAGTCTTCTACATGAAGGGCAGGAAGAAGAAGCTGTAATGGCTCTCACTTTTTTTCTTTTTCCGGCTTAGCGCAAGCATATGGGAGCGCGAGGCAAATTCCGTTCTTGCTGCCCTGCTGCCCCATATTCACAATGTAGCCTTCCTTTACATCCGGGTAATCCGCCATGAAACGCCTCATGCCGATGTAGTCATCACTCTTGAGGACAGGCTTGAATTTGACCTCGACAGGCACTATCTTTCCACCGGATATTACGAAATCAACTTCGCGCCTGTTCTTGTCCTGCCAGAAATTCACAGCCACTTTTCCACCCGAGGCCTTTGCCATTTCAGAAAGGACATGCCCTTCAAGAAGCGCGCCGGCGTCGCCCCTCATGTCCAGGCGGTTGAAGTTGTTCATAAAATAGTTCCGGGCGCCGCTGTCCGCAAAATAGACTTTCGGCACCTTGACAAGCTCCTTGTTCTTATTCGTGAAAAATGGGGAGACAATGGAAATTATCTGGGTTTCCCGCAGTGTTTCAAGGTATTCCTTGGCTTCATTATAGCTCAGGCTGCAGATGCTGCAGACCTCATCATATTTCATCTTCTGCCCGTGGTTTATCGCCAGGTATTCCAGCAGCTTTTTCACCCGAAGCACATCCCCTGCCTTCAGGTATTCCATCAGGTCCCGCCTGATGTACAAGTCAAATATGCTCTCAATCGCCGCAATCTTTTCCTTTTCTGTCTTCTGCAGCGCTACGTCCGGGTAGCCTCCAAAAGTCAAAAACTCATCCAGGCGCCCGCGCAGTATGCCTGCGATTTTTTCCAATCCATCTCCCCGAAGCTTTCCCACGTTGGCAAGCTGCCCGATTGCTGCCGTGTCCCCCAAGAACCACAGGTATTCCTCAAAATCAAGGGGATAGACATACGTCATGTTTTTCCTGCCGGCAAGCGATTCCTGTGCCTGGTCCTTTATCGCAATGGATGATGACCCGGATGCGTATATCTTGACGTTTGCAAGGGTGTCATAGGCGTTTTTCATCACCATGCCCATCTCGGGATGCCGCTGCACCTCGTCAAGGAAGAGGTAGAAAAAATCGCGCTGCCCTTCCTCATATCCGTTCAGTTTCAGGAAATTGACCAGCCTGTCGAACGAGCCCACTTTTTCGAAATTTGAGAAAACATCCAAATCCAAAAACAGCCCGCGCTTCTTGCCTTTTGTGCATATTTCCTCTTGCAGCGCCCGCAGCAGGGTGGTTTTGCCGACTTGGCGCGCCCCGACCAATAGCGTTATCTTTCGGTTCTTCTTCTCTTCCAGAAGCTTTGGAAAGACTTTCCGTGCAATGATTTTCATCAAAACCACCTATTTTTAGATTAATCTAAAATTTAGATATCTGTAATTTTAGATTAAACTATTATAAACCTTCCTCTCGTTTGCAATGGCATGGGAAAAAAGGCGGCAAAAGAGGGCGTGTTGCAGGCCATAGTGGGGGGGGCATGGTACGCCGGCGCTACTTCTTCCTCTTTCCGGCAAGCCTTCCCATGCGTTCCTTGCCTGATGAGGCAAATCCGCCAAGGCGGCGTGCAACAATGTCAATCCTTTCCTCTGCGCGCACCCTGCCGTACTCCTGCAGGCTGTAGATGAAGTATAGCCCCACTGCAATGCCTATCCACATGAGCGGGATGGTTATCAGCCTGCCATAATACGTGTGGGGCACCAAATCCCCGTACCCGACTGTGGTTATGGTGGAGGTGGTGAAGTAGATGGAGTCCTCCCAGCCCCATTTCTCCGTATAGTGGTATATCGCAATCGCGGCAACATAGACGCAGCAAAGCATGGTGAGCGCGTACAGCATCTTCTTCTTGGCCCGCTCGCCCTCCGCGCGCACCGCCGCCATCAACTGCTTTTCAACGTCCATGCTTACACCGCTTCACTCTATTATTGCCAAATTTATAATATCTCCGCATCCACCACGACCTGCTCCACCGTCTTGGAGTACGGGCGCACCACGCGCCTGAACACCACGCGCGCCTTCCGCCCAAGCTTCGCGGATGCCTCGACCACATCCCTCTCCGCCTCGGCAAACGGCGCTTCCATGCCCCCAAACGAATAGTAATGCAACATTCCCCCTTTCTTCAGGCACGGGATTATGCCTGCAAGGAACTGCCTGCCGTCCTTGGGAAGCGGCATCGCCACCCTGTCCGCCCACCCATTATACTTGCCCGGCAGGAGCGCGGCAACGTCGCCTTCGACCACGCGCACGTTCTTGCATTTGTTCCTTTCAATGTTCTCCCTGAAAAACGCGCATGCCTCTGGGTTGAGCTCCAGCCCCACCACTTCGGCGCCCCCCATCTTTGTTGCGTCTCTTGGCGCAACATCTGAAAAACTTCTCTGGAACTTTTCCATTGCCTTGCCCATCCTTATCGCAAACGGCCCCACCCCTGCAAACGGCACCAGCACGCGCTCGCCCTTTTTCACAAGTGCGCAAAGCCTTCCCCGCTCCGTCCCAAGCCGAGGCGAAAAGTAGGTTTTGTTCAGGTCAAGCCCGAAAACGCATCCTCCCTCGCGGTAAAGGGTGTGCGTCCGCTTCTCGCCGGCAATCACCTCGACGGGGCGTATCCGGAATTCCCCCGCGGTGCCGCCCATTTTCTTCGCAACCACCAGGATGCCGCGGTGCTGCTTCATTATCGCATCCGCAATGAGCTTTTCCTTGCCCTCAAGCTCAAGCGGGACTTCGACGACTGCGATGTCCCCCACGATGTCGAAAGACTTTACCAGCGCCGCCCTCTCGACAGGGGTGAGCTTCGCCTCAAGCTCTGCGGAAAAAGGCTCTCCGCGCCCTTCCCGCCTCGCCAGCTTTTTTTCCACCAGCTTCATGCCAGGGGGCGCGCCCTTGACTGGAAAAAACACGAACTTTGAATCGCGCGCAGGCGCATATCTATTATCCAGGATGCCCTTGCCTGCCAGCTCCCGCCGCTTGGCCTCCGCCTTCCCCTTCTCCACGCGCAAGCACTTGACCATGCGCCTCTATTAGCATAAGCAATTTAAACCTCTTCCGTGAACCGCCATATGGTGGTATAATGAGCGAAATGCAAATGGTGTCCATCGTGCTCGAGGCAATCGTGGTCTTCCTCTGCCTTGCGGCGCTTTTCAATGGCAAGAAATACATGGCGGGCTTTGCGGTCACGTTCGCCGTCTATGTGCTCTATGACCTTGCGCGCTTCACGTCTGCAAGCATACCTGAAATGTACCTTGAAGGCGTGTTCTTCGTGGCAACACTGTGCGCGCTGTTCTCTGCCTGGCAGATTTACTCCAATGAGGGCATGAAAACTGCGGCTGCAAAGAAGAAAAAGTAGGGGAAACCACAAAATCATGGCGCCAATCTTTTCCGGCAGTGTGAACGCCGCGAATCAGGAAATCATTATGCTCGGCTTGCCTGGCAGCGCATATGCCGCTTTTGGCGCGCTGCTCCCCTCCTCTTTCATCACGGAAACAGGGCAGCCCAGCTCGGCCTCAAGAAGTTTCTTCGCCGAAACCAGCGCCGATTCCTCAAACTCCGCGGATGGCGTGCTGCCGAGCGCGCCCGCGTTCTTCATGTAGGACATGAGCACCTTTGCCACCTGCGCGGCGTGCGGCTTTATCTCCGCATCCATCATCGCCGCCTTCATCGCAACGTCGAACTTGCGCTCGCGCGCGGCAATCTCGCGAAGCTTCCTCTTCCACGGGGCTGCGACAAACAGCTCCACCTTTTCCGCCTTCTCCTTCTTGATGAGCTTCATTATGGAGGAAATGTCCTCGCGGGCGCGAAGTATGTAATCCTCCGCAGCCTCAAGCGTCCCATCCACCTTCGCAGGGTCGCCCGCAGGCAGCTCTGCATTCGCAACAAAGGGCGCGTCTTTCACATAGCGCTTCTTGCCGAGCTTCTGCCACATCTCCTCGGCATAGTGCGGCACGATGGGCGCGACGAGCGGCACCCACATCTCGAAGAATTCGCGGAGGGATGGCTTTTCCGCGCGCTTGAGGTACCACTGCAAATCATTGAAAGTATTGTAAAGCAGCTCCAGCGAAAGCTCCCTCAGCTGGAAGTTCTCGTACATCGCAGGCGCTGCCAATGCGCGCTTGTGCATGCGCGAAAGCAGCCATTTGCCTGCAATATCCTCTCTTCCTTCAGCTGCCGCGCCCTTTCCTGCGCCTTCCTTCCCGCCGTGCGCCGTCCCTGCTCCATCAGTTTCTTTCGCGAATTTTTCCATCTGAGTTGAATCTGCCGATTCAACTGCTGGAAAATTTCTGGCGAATTTTTCCATCGCCTCGGACATGAACTTCAGGCGGGAAATCACGCCTTCCACCGCCGGGCGGTTGAAGTCTGTGTCGGATGACAAATCCGCCCCCGACACCACCACGAAGCGTATCGCATCCGCGCCGAACTGCTTCACCGCGGCGCGTATGGGGATTATGTTGCCCATTGATTTGCTCATCTTCTTTCCGTCCATGAGCACGAACCCGTTCGTCACAATCTGGCGAGGCCACATCTCGCGCGGGAAAATCGCGACGTGGTTGAATATCAGGAAAGTGAGGTGGTTGTGCACAAGGTCTGTTGCCGAGTGCCTTGAGTCGAGGGGATACCAATAGGAAAACTCGCGGCGCATTTCCGCCGCCTCTTTTGGCAGCCCGGCAGGGCTTCCCTTGCCGAGGAAAACGTAATCAAACAGCCTCTCGTCAAGCTCCTCCGGCTTCATCTTCATCGCAATGTGCGAAATGGTGTAGAACGCCATGTAGATGGTGGAGTCGGACAGCGCCTCAATCATCTTGGTCCTGTCAAGCGGGAAGCGCGTGCCAAGGCCTGCCGAGCGCGTGCATGCCTTCTGCCTGAGCCACGAAATTATGTATTCATACTCCTGGCGCGTCTTCTGCGGCAGTATGCTCATGCCTGCAAGGCATTCCCTCGCCTTTGCTTTCCACGCCTCGTCGCCATAGTCTATGAACCACTGGTCGCGCACAATCTTCACGCCCACCAGCCCGCCATACCTGGAATAAATCGGGGAGTTTGAAATCTCGTAAAGCGCAAGCGCGCTCCCGTCCGCAATCATCTTCGCGCGTATCTTCTCCTTTGCCTCCATGCCCAGCATGCCCGCGAACTCGCCCGCCACCATCACGCCCGTGTGCGCCTCCTTCTTGTAAATCTCGTCAGTCGCCTCGTGCGCGCGCGGGTCGTTCTGCGACTTTACGCCCATCTTTTCCACAAGCTCCTTTGCGGGGAAGGCGCCAAAGCCTGAAAGCGAGAGCACCTGCCTCAGCCTCACCTTGCCCTCCAGGCCGGCGTCGCGGAGCGCAAGGTAATCCAGCGGAGCATGCGCGGGCACAGACATCACCACGCCCGTGCCGTGCTTGGGGTCCACGAAAGTTGCCGGGAAAATGGGCAGCTCGTCGCCGGTGAGCGGGTTCTTCGCCTTCCTTTCCATCATCCCCGCCGCGCTTATCTCCTCGGCAACGGAAAGCGGCAGCTGCATGGAAAGCGCGGGCAGGGCATCCTTTGAAATGTAGTACGCCTTCCCGTCCTTCGCATTTTTCACTTTCACATAAGCGGCATCCGGGTTCATCCAGATGTTCGTGACTCCGTAAATGGTCTCGGGCCTGTAGGTGGAGCAGATGAGCGCGCCATCCGCATACGGGAAAAGCACGCCGGTCACTTCCTCAATCTGCGGGTCAAGGTCGCCCTTGGTGTCGTGCGAGCCAATCGCGGTCTGCCCTATCGGGCACCACGGCACGGGGTGCTCGCCCTTTGTTATGTAGCCCGCCTTCTCAAGCTTGGAAAAATGCCACTCGATGAACCTGTTGAACTGCGCGTCGTACGAGTAGAACTTGCGGCGCCAGTCAATGGAATAGCCCATCTCGCGCATGCCCGCCTCTATCTCGCGCGAGAAATACGCAACCAGCTCGCGCGGGTCGGTAAGCGTGGCGGAAACCTCGCGCGGGATGCCATATATCTTCTCGAATATGCCCAGGATTTCCTCGTCCTTCTCCCCAATCCTCTTCGCCATGGCGAGGATTGGCGTGCCTGTGACGTGGAAGCCCATCGGGAAAAGCACGTTCTTCCCGCGCATCCGCTGGTAGCGCGCGTAAATGTCTGTGGTGGTGTAAGTCCTCCCGTGCCCGATGTGCTGGGGCGAATTGGGGTAGGGGAATGCCGCGGTGAGGTAGAATTTCGAACCCGCGCCTGCGCTGGGCGCGAAAACGCCTTCCTCCGCCCATTTTTTCTGCCATTTTGCGTCCATGTCGTGCATGCTTCCCTTCTTCCTCGGAAAGAATAAAAATAGCGCGCCGCCGGCTGCACTTTATGATGAGCGGTTTTGCGCATATCTCCAAAATCGCCCTCTCGCTTCCGAGGTGCGCGAAAGTTTATAAGGAAACCAAGGCACAATCAGTCCATGGACAGGGAAGCGATAATCGAGGCAATGCGCGGCGTGCTTGGAAGGCACAAGGTGAAGAAAGCCTACATTTTCGGCAGCTTTGCAAGGAAAGAAAAGGGCTACAAGGACATTGACATTGCAATAGTGCCCCCTGAGGGCAAGTTTTCCCTCCTTGATTTGGTGGCTGTGGAGCGCGAGCTTGAGAAAGCCACTGGCAAGAAAGCCGATGTCGCCACGCTGCGCTCGCTGAAGCCTGCACTGCTTCCATACATAAAGCGGGACCTGACGGCGATAATGTGAACGACGAGAAAAAAGACCCGGATGTTTATCTGCAGGACATCCTCTCCTCAATGGCAAAAATAAAGGATTTCACCCAAGGAATGGACGCGCGCGCATTCTCCGCAAACGCCCTTGTGCAAGACGCCGTCATCCGCAACATCGAGATAATCGGAGAGGCGGCATCCAAACTCCCTGCGGATTTCCGCAAAACGCACAAGGAGATGGAATGGGGGGACGTCGTGGGCATGCGCAACAAGCTCATCCACGCCTACAGCGACGTGGACTCTGCAATAGTTTGGGATGTTGTGGCGCACGACCTGCCCCGACTTGAGGAAAAAATAAGGAAAATAATGAAACGTGCCTAGTCATGTCAAAACGATGTTTTACCTTACCGGATAAGGTAAACGTGGCATTTTACCTTACTTGCCCCTCCCGATAAGCCTACAATCTCCCTTTCCTGCTGATTTTCGACATCAGCCTGCGCGCGCCTTCCTTCGCCAGCTCCAGAGTCGCCGCCAGCCCCTCGTGCAGCATGTTCCCCGAGCTTTCCGTGCTCCTGCCCACAATCTTGCGCGTGAAGTCCCAGCCGTTTGCCACCTGCGCCACCGCGCCCTGCGTCGGGTAGACCGCCACCAGCTTGAACACCATCGCGCGGTCAGCAGTGGTATTCGCAATCTCGCGGCTGGTGGCAAGCTTGGGCGCGAATGCAATCGCAACCACCATCCTCATCAGGCCGGAAAGCAGGAACACAAGCAATATGCCTGAAAAGCCGAGCATGCCCATGTCCGGGTACATGGAAAGGAAAACCCCTCCCGCAAGCGCGCCCGCCGCATTCGCAATGCAGCCGAACGCATTGTACTTGGAAATGAATGACGGCCTAAGCTCCCTGCCCACCAGGGAAAGCGCGGAATTGAAAACCGCAAGGTCATATCCCGCCCAGATGAACCCCGAGAACACCTGGAACAGCGCCAGCATCCAGACGTCGCCGGAAAACAGCCACAGCAACGGCACGATGGGCGCCATGAACGCGGTGGCGATGAGCACCGTCCTGTTCGAGAAGCGGTCTATCGCGGCGCCCCAGTAATGGGAGCAGATTATCTTCGTTATTATGGAAATCGCGGTGAGGATGCCGAACATGCCCATGTCCATCTTGAGCGTGTTGAGCATGTACGGGGTGAAGAATGGGGACGAAAACTGCACCGCAAAATTCATGAGCGCCACGAACGCGAGGAACCAGAGCTCGTTCTTGTAGGCTGGCAGAAGGAACAGGTGCTTCATCTTTATCTCGTTCATGAGCTTTATCTCGTATGGCACGTTCGCGGTGCGGGAATGGAAGAACACGCTTGCCAGCCTCGCGAAAAATGCGACGCAGAACATCATCCCGAATGCAACCGCCGCGGCATAGTTCATCTGGAGCTGCCTCACGAGCATGCCCCCTCCGAACGTCACGGCGAAAAGCATCACCTGCATGAGCCTGTTCCTGTTCGCGAAGAAGCCCGCCCTCTCGTTCTCCGGCACGATGTCCGCCACCCAGCTCGACCAGACGGGATTTATCAAAAGCGACGCGCCCGCGCCCAAGGAAAAGAAGAATATTATGAGCGGCACCGACATTTCTCCCGGCCAGAGCAGGAGCGCGATGACGGGCAGCCAGCAAAGCGCCTGCACGAACGAGCCGGCCATCACCAGAAGCTTCCTGTCCTTCACAATCCGCATGGCGGCAAGCGAGAACGCCTGCGCAATCCCGCCGAAAAGCTGGGGGAGCGCGGCAAGCATGCCTATCCAGAAGTCGCTTGCGCCGAGGAGCACGAGCGATGCCGGGAGGTAGGCGTCGCCAAGCCCTGTCATCACCGAATAGGCCATCCCGTCCCCGGTGATGCTGCGCATTGACTTCTTGCGCGTGTGCAGGTCAAGCCCGCCATCCTCGCCCGTGTTCCCATCCATGTTTTTCCCCGTCGCCTGCATGATTTCGGCAAAAAGGTTAATAACATTCCATGCGAACCACCCTCATGGAATTGAAGTTCAGCCACGCGCTTTTCGCAGCGGGCGCCGCCCTCATCCTCATCGGCATCTTTTCGCTGGTTGTGGACGTCACCTCCTCCTCGCCCGACCCGGGCGTTCTCGAGGCTTTCTCGCGCGGCATAGACACAATATTCCTCGCCCTGTTCTCGGGCGTGCTCATGGGCATAGGCATCGCGCTTCTTGGCAACGGCTTCATCCTCCGCCTGCTCGGCAACAAAAGGCACATCTTCATCTCCGCGCTGTTTTCCATACTGTTCCTGGCGCTTTCCACCCTCGCAGTTTTCTTCAGGGGGGCAAGCCCGCTTTTCGCCATCGTCGGCTTTTTCGCCTTCCTGTCCGCATCCGGCGCATTCCTTGCCACCTCCCTCTGGTATGCCCTTTCAAGCGCCGCGCGGAAATACCTCCTCAAAATAAAATGAATTCGACCGAAGGCGCAAGCAGCGGGGTATCATAGCCATTCGGTCGAAATATTGCCAACTTCGCTCCGCTGCAAGCAGCCCACTTTTTGCTGCAAGCAAAAAGGGGCCCATTTTCCGAAGGAAAAAGTGCGCGCCGAAAAAGTGGGCTGAGTATCGCTCAGTTGGCAATGAATTGCGGCTGGGGCAGGGCAAGCTATTTAACATCGCCTTCCAAATCACGCCATGCGCCGCATCACGATACACAAGTGCGCCGGCAACTCCCTCCACCACTGGCATGAGGCGAGGAACCCCCTGCGCGTCTGCACCAATTTCCTCCTCATCTACGCCGCGCGCTATGCCCCGTCGCTGTCGCTCCGGCGCTTCCTCCTCCGCGCGGCAGGCGCGCGCGTGGAAAGCGGGGCCGCACTCGGGCTTGGCGCGACGGTGGACATCTTCTTTCCCGAGAACATAGAAATCGGCAAGGACGCAATCATCGGCTACAACGCCGTGCTTTTGGGGCACGAATTCCTCCAGGGCGAATACCGCACGGGGAAGGTGGAAATCGGCGCGCGCGCCATGGTGGGCGCAAACTGCACCGTGCTTCCCGGCGTGAGGGTGGGCGAAGGCGCATCCGTATCCGCAATGTCCCTGGTGAACTGCGACATACCCGATGGCGAAGCCTGGGGCGGGGTGCCTGCAAAAAAGCTTAGGGGCTGACTATGGAACCCGACTGGCGCAGCCTATTCATCCCCGTTGTGCTTCTCAACGTAGCGGCGGTGTTCGCAGGCATTTACTTCTACATTGACCAGCTTGCCGCCACGCCGCTGCATCTTCTCGCCTTTGTGCCCGACTGCCCGCTTTACGTCTTCCTTTCCCTCCTCATCATTCTCGGCATTGCCCGCAACAAAACCTTCCAGTTCATCGTTTCGGTTGGCATGGTGAAATACGGGCTTTGGACGGTGTTCGCAATCTTCTTCCACTCGGGCTATTATTTTGCGCCGGGCATGCTTGCAATCTCCGCCATTCTCGTGGCCGGGCACCTTGGCATGGCGCTTGAGGGGCTTGCGCTGCTCCCGGAAAAGCCCGCGCGCCTTGCATTGGCGCTCGCGCTTGCATGGTTTTTGCTCAACGACGTCTCGGACTATTCCTGGGGGACCGTCCCATCCCTCCCGCCCGGCGGGCTTGAGCTTGTGCGCAACATCACGTTCGCATCGAGCATCGCCCTTCCTCTTGCGTTTTTTGCATTTGCCGCGCGCCTGCGCAAGTTTCCGCCGGCCCGCTGGCTGCAGAAAATCCTGCTTCCCGGCGCAACCCAACGGTTTTAAACTTATCTATACACATAATATAACAATTAAATATATGTGTGGTGTGTGTGGCTCAAGCCGCATCCCAATCAGGTGATTTGTTTGTCTATGGCACGTACATTCCTCATGGTCGCCGGCAAGTTCCCAGCAATCCACAAGCCCATGGTGACCGAGGTGCCTGGCGGCAGGCAATTCGGCAAAAACGGCTTCCTGATGCATGCCATCGTGACCCCTGCCGGCGGGAAAAGGGTGCTCAACGAGTTCCGCAACATGCGGCTCCGGCCCGAATCAGCCCCGAACCTGGTTTTGCCCACGAGCAACAGGGTGGTGTCATCTGTCGTGAAAACGCACAACGCCGTCTTGGGCGGGAAGGCTGGCGCTATTGCTGCAATGCAGAAAAACGGCATTGATGCCAATAAAATCGCGCAATCCGCGGTCTCGGATGCAGAGATGAGCATTTCAAGCTCGAAAGCGTGGCTATTCCTCGGGGTGCCTGTTGCCGGCGTCGCATTCATATTGGCGGTGGTGTCAGGGGTAGTGCTCAATCCCATGTCATGGCTTGTGCTTGGCATAGGCGCGCGCATGGCATGGGAAAGGTATGTGGCGCCAAAGAATATCGTGGCAAACGGAATGAACAAGGGCATTTCCGCTGCGCTTGAAAACCAGCGGCAGGAAATGGCAAAATCCGCGCAGCAGAAACAAAACTAGTTTTTTTCTTCTTCCGCCCTCGCTGCATTTTCCGCTGAAAATGCGCCGCCATCCCCTATGCGATAATCACTGGCTCGATTTTTTCATTCCCGCCCTTCTTTTCCTTTGCTTCCGGCGCGCCCGGGGGCTGGGGCGGCTCGTCTTTCCTTTCCCCATTCCCTTCGCCATCCTCCTTCCCATTCCCGTCGTCGCTTTCCGCGCCGACCTTTTCGAGCGCTACCACTTTCTCGCCATCGTCCAGCTTCATGAGCCGCACGCCGCCAGTGTTCCTGCCGATGATGCTCACGTCCTTCACGAACAGGCGTATCATCTTGCCGCCTGAGGAGACGAGCAGCAGCGAGTCCGTGTCCTTGACCGGGGCAATGCCCACAACGCGCCCGTTCCTTCCGTGCGTCTTGATGTTGATGACTCCCTTGCCGCCGCGCGACTGCAGGCGGTATTCGGAAATGTCCGTCCTCTTGCCGTATCCGTTTTCAGTGACAATCATGAGCGTCTCCGTCTCGTCGGTGGCCATGCCCACCACTTCGTCCTTGTCCTCAAGGCGGATGCCGATGACGCCCTGCCCCGTCCTCCCTATCTCGCGCACGTCGTCCTCCTTGAAGCGGATGGCGTTCCCGTCCGCCGTTGCAAGTATTAGCTCGCGCCTGCCGTCCGTCTTCTTGGCGTCAATGAGCGCGTCGCCTTCCTTCAGCGTGATGGCGATGATGCCGCCGTTCCTCGGGTGCGAGTAGTCCTCCATGCTGCTCCTTTTCACAATGCCCTTCTTTGTGAGCATCACCAGGAATTCCTTGCCCGAGAACGTGCGCGTCTTTATCCATGCCGCGATTTTCTCGCCGGAAAGCGAAAGCAGGTTCACAATCGCCTTGCCCATGGCGTACCTTCCGCCCGACGGAATCCTGTACACCTTCAGCCAGTGCACGTTTCCCTTGTCCGTGAAGAACAGCAGGTAGTCGTGCGTGGAGGCGAGCATCACGTCCTTTATCTGGTCCTCCTCTTTCGTCTCCGAGCCTATGACGCCCCTGCCTCCCCTTCTCTGCGCGCGATACTCCGAAATCGGCACGCGCTTGATGTAATCGTCCTGCGTGATTATGACCGCGACATCCTCGTCGGCAATGAGGTCTTCCATCTCCACTTCGCCGTCATCGTCAATTATCTCGGTCCTGCGCTTGTCGCCGTACTTCTGCTTCACTTCGGACAGCTCCGCGCGGATTATCCCGTATATCTTCTTCTCGTCCGCAAGCACCCCTGCGAGGTAATCTATGGTCTTCGCAAGCTCGATGTCCTCGTCTTTGAGCTTTCCGGACTCAAGCGCGGACAGTTTCCGTATCTTCATCTCAAGTATTGCCTCTGCCTGCTTCTGCGAGAATGAAAACTCCGACATGAGGGACTCGAGCGGCACCTTTGCCGTCTTCACCACCTTTATGATTGCGTCTATCTTCGAGACCGCAACCAGCAGGCCCTCCACGATGTGCTTCCTCTCCTGCGCCACGCGGAGCTCGAAGCCGCTCCTCCTCTTCACCACGTCGCGCCTGTGCGCCAGGAACTCGGTGAGGAGCTGCGGCATGGAAAGCGTTTTCGGCTCGTTGTTCACGAGCGCGAGGTTGTTTATGCCGAACGTGCCCTCAAGCTCCGTGTGCGCATAGAGCTGGTTGAGCACCACTTCCGGGTTCGCATCCTTCTTGACTACGATTTCGATGTGCATGCCCTTCCTGTCCGACCTGTCCGCGATGTCTGCTATCCCCTCGAGCTTCTTGTCGCGCGCAAGCTCCGCAACATGCTTGATGAATTCCGCCTTGTTCACCTGGTAAGGTATCTCCGTGATTATGATTTGCGTTTTCTTGTCTTTTTTGGCAACGATTTCCGCCCTGCCCCTTACGCGTATCATTCCCCTGCCCGTGGCATATGCGTCAGCAATGCCGCGCCTGCCCACGATATAGCCCCCTGTCGGGAAATCCGGCCCGGGAATGAGCGCGCGCAGCAGCTCGGGGGGCATGTCCGGCTTGTCAATCATGGCGACAAGCGCGTCCACCGTCTCGGACAGGTTGTGCGGCGCCATGTTCGTCGCCATGCCCACGGCAATTCCCGACGAGCCGTTCACAATCAGATTCGGCACGCTGCACGGGAGCACAAGCGGCTCCTTGAGCGTGGCGTCGAAGTTGGGCGCGTAGTCAATCGTCTCCTTTTCCAGGTCTATCAGGAGCTCCTCCCCGTATTTGGACAGCCTTGCCTCGGTGTACCTCATGGCCGCGGCGGAGTCTCCGTCCACCGACCCGAAGTTGCCCTGCCCGTCCACAAGCATGTAGCGCATGGAAAAGTCCTGCGCCATCCTCACCATGGAATCGTAAATCGCGACGTCGCCATGCGGGTGGAATTTTCCGAGCACCTCTCCCACAACGCGCGCGGACTTCTTGTGCGGCTTGTCGTGCGTGTTTGACAGCTCGTACATCGCGAAAAGTATCCTCCTGTGCACGGGCTTGAGCCCGTCGCGCACGTCCGGAAGCGCCCTGCCCACGATGACGGACATGGCATAGTCTAGGTAGCAGGTCTTCATCTCCTTCTCAACCGCGCGCGGCAGTATCTTGCCGTGCTGGTATTCCCTGTTTTCCTCATCCATGCCATCACTCTGCAAATGTCAAATCAAATTCCCGTTATGCAATCCAATCCTGCCTAAATGTCCAGGTTCTTCACTTCCTTCGCATCCAGCGGAGCTTCAGCATCGAGCTTCGCTCGATGTCTGATGCATTTTGCTTCCCTCTTTTTGCCCGCAGGCAAAAAGGGGCGCAATCGGCATCTGCCGATTGCCGTTGCAAAATGCACATCGGCTCCGCTGTCTGCGCAAATCGCTGCGCGATTATGCGCATGCTGCTCGATGAACATCATATGTCCAGGTTCTTTACCTCCTTCGCATGCTGCTCTATGAACAGCTTGCGCGGCTCCACGGCGTCGCCCATCAATATCGTGAATATCTCGTCCGCCTTCACGGCGTCGTCCACCGTTACCCTCAGCAATATCCTTCCCGCCGGGTCCATGGTGGTGGTCCACAGCTGCTCGGGGTTCATCTCGCCCAATCCCTTGTAGCGCTGTATGCTGATTGACTCCGCCTTGCCGCCCATCTCGCCCATGGCCTTGTCCATCTCCGCTTCGGTGTATGCATACCTCTCGTCCTTGCCGCGCTTGAGCTTGAAGAGCGGCGGCTGGGCGATGAAAATGTGCCCATTGTCCACGAGCGGGCGCATGTAGCGGAAGAACAGCGTGAGCAGGAGCGTCCTGATGTGCGCGCCGTCAACGTCCGCATCGGTCATTATCACAATCTTGTGGTAGCGCAGCTTTGCTATGTCAAAGTCCTCGCCAAATCCAGTGCCAAGCGCGGAGATGAGCGTCCTGATTGCCTCGCTCCCCAATATTTTCGTTATCTGCGCCTTTTCCACGTTCAATATCTTGCCGCGCAGCGGCAGTATCGCCTGGTATTTCCTGTCCCTGCCCTGCTTGCTCGAATTATGGACGAAAACGCCTGCCGCAAGCGCAAAATTGTGCGTGCCTTCCACTTCAATGTCGTATACGTCCATCTTTTCAGCGAGGTGAACTATTTCTTTCACCCTGTATTTCTTTGCAGCATCTTGCGGCATGATGGATATTTTCGAAGCCATTTGCTCTGCTTTTGCGAAGCTTCCATCCCTAAGCATGAAAAGATGGTCGGGGGTGCAGACAATTTCCTCTCCGTTGTCCAGCACAACCTTTACGACTTCCGCATTTTTCCTCGTAAGTCTTGGATTCCTTATCAGCTCGACGCCAATGCTTCCGTCCTCCTTTATGGTGTAGCAATAATTTTTCCTGCCTTGCCTGTCTTCCTCGACAAGCTCTTTGAAGCTCAGGTTCCTGCCATCCACAAGCGCAACACGCGTGTCGCCTGAAAAGCATCCGCCTGCCGAATCCCCCTCGACGATGTAAATCTCGGACTTTGCCGGGTCCTCTTCCGAGCAGTCGGCAAGCTTCCCCGGGAGCACGCCTCCCTCCATCGCGCTCTTGCGGCGCACAAGCTCGCGCGCCTTCTGCGCAGCCTCGCGCGCGTTTGCCGCGGAAGTCGCCTTGTCCAATATCTTGCGCGCCTCCGCCGGGTTCTCCTCCATGTATTGCTTGAGCTTCTCCCCCACGATGGACTCCACTATCCCCTTCAGCTCGCTGTTGCCGAGCTTCGTCTTGGTCTGCCCCTCGAACTGCGGGTGCGAAAGCTTCACGGATATGATTGCAGTGAGCCCCTCCTTGAGGTCCTCGCCTGAAATCTTCACTTCCTTCCCCTTCTTCCCGCCGTTCGCCTCGGCATAATCGTTGATTGTTCTTGTGAGCGCGGAGCGGAAGCCAACCAGGTGAAAGCCTCCCTCGATTGTGTTTATGTTGTTGGCGAAAGTGTAGATGTTGTCGTTGTAGCCTTCGTTGTACTGCATGGCGACCTCGACATTCACGTCCCCATCCTGCTTCTCGAAATAGACCGTGTTTGTGATGGGCTGCTTGTTCTTGTTGATGTATTCCACGAACGAGACAATCCCGCCCTCGTACTGGTTCTCCTCGTGCTCGCCGGAAATCTCGTCGCGCACAAGGATTTTCAGGCCCTTGTTCAGGAAGGCAAGCTCCCTCATCCTGTTCGCTATTATCTCGAACTTGAATCCTATCGAGCTGAAAATCTGGGCATCGGGCTTGAAGCGCACAATGGTGCCCCTCCCTGCCGTGGCGCCGATTTCGCGCACGGGCGTTACGGGCTTTCCCCTCTCGTAGCGCTGGCGGTATTGCTTCCCGCCGCGCTTCACGTCCACTTCCAGCCATTCTGAAAGCGCGTTCACGCACGATACGCCCACGCCGTGCAGGCCTCCTGACACCTTGTAGCTCTTGTTGTCGAACTTGCCGCCCGCGTGCAGGATTGTCATCACGACCTCGAGCGCGCTCTTGCCTGTCTTTTCGTGGATTTCGACGGGTATGCCGCGCCCGTCGTCGGTGACCGTGACCACGCTTCCCTCGCCAATTGAAACTTCAATGTTCTTGCAGTGCCCCGCCAGCGCCTCGTCTATCGAGTTGTCCACCACTTCGTACACCAGGTGGTGCAAGCCCCGCTCGCCCGTGTCGCCAATGTACATCGCAGGGCGCATCCTGACCGCTTCAAGCCCTTCCATTATCTGGATGGACTTTGCGGTGTAATCGCTGCCTGGTGCGGCAATTTGCGCATCCTGCGCTGCCTTTGGGGCTGCCTTCTGGGCTGGTGCCGCATTGGCTTTTTGGGCTGCTCCCTGCGCTGCCTTTTTCGCTTTCTCCCCGTCCATGTTTACCACTAAATTTGAGCAAAATCTGCGCTATGTTTTCCACTGGTTTTCAAGCATTTTTCCCGCGCGCCGCCAAGCGCATTCTACGACGTAAAATCAACTGCAATATTATCCCAAATCAGCTTAATAAAGGTATGCCCGCGCCTGGGCTTGCTCCCAAAGTCAGTCTTGTTCCCAAAAACCAGAAATTGCTCCTAAAAAGGTGGTCGAAATGAATAGCGGAAACAATAGAAATAAAGCTTTTTTCTGAGGCGCTTCCCAACATTTCGGATTTGTAAAATATTTAGGTCGCAGTTTCGTTAAGTATTATTCGTGATACGTCACTACCCACCTCATTAGTATATTCATCCGCATAATAGTAGAATTTGTTGGTTTTATTAGTATCAGTAGCAGCGTAATAATTAATGCTGATTTTGAATTCAAATTTACTGAAATTTCTGTTGAGCTGTGCCCCAGATACTGAAACATCAAACCACTGATACGGTTGATTGGGATAAAATACCTTGTCATATCGATTAATTTGTTTAATCTCATTTGGGACTTGATTTCCATCCAGGATGATAGTTATATTTGGAAGCTCGTATATCTTCGCGGGAAGTTTGCCAGCGTCTGCCATATTTATTCTGAAATACACATCTCCATAAGTTTGATTATAATTTGAAGCTACATCTAGTCCACTAACATACAAAAATGGTCTATTGTCTAATGTATATTGTGCCTGCTGTGCTTGTAGTGCTTGCGCATTTTGTTCCAGTTGACTATAAGTTAAAATTAGAAGTATAATTGCTCCGAACGTACCAACAAAAACCCAGAATTTATCGCGCTTTTCAATGCAATGTACAAAATCTTTAATAGGCTGAAATTTAGGAGAGTTTTTGATCCTTTGTAATAGTTCTCTCAGACCCATTCTCAACCCTCTTATGAACACTCTCTTAGGCAGAGTTTAAACAGCTTTCTAGGTTTCTTGCTCCTAAAAGGGGAGGGCTGCTCCTAAAGTGCCTGTTTTTGCCCTTTAAAGGAGCAAAGCCCCCGCGCCTGCGGGCTTCCAGCCGCGCAAAAGCGCGCGGAAACGGGGCGGAAATATCAGTTTCAGTACGAGAACCTCAGCCTGCTTGACTCCCACCTGGCATCGCGGATAAGGAGGCCTGCCTTGTCATATAGCCACTTGCGGCTTTCGGCAATGCCGTCCCCGTCCATGCATTTTTTCTGGCACTCCTCGCCATATGCGATGCATTCCTCCATCTTGTCCATGGCATGGCATATCGTCGCAATCCACAAAAGCGCCTTCGGGTAATCCAGGCAGCCGCTTTTATTCTCTTCCCAGCACCTCACGGCATTTTTCAGGTTGTCCAGCGCAAGCCTCACGCCTTCCAGGTCGTACTTCGTGCCATTTTCACTGACCGACAGCTTAAGGTAGGCCGTGCCTATTTTTTTTGAGAAAAGGGCCTCGGTCTCGAACAGCAGGCGCCTTGTTTTATCGGCCAGCTCGCCCTCAAGCTCGGCCTTTCCCAGCCTTCTCGTGTTTGCAACCAGCCCCTTCAGCACCACAATCCTGTTCTCCAGGCTGCTTGTGCCGGAGTCCATTGCAAGAATGTAGCCCTCCCTCATTTCATTTATCAGGCGCCTTGTGGGCTCGTCAAGCTCGCTGGTTTTTGGCAAAAGCGCGCGTATGTAGTCATAGCTGCGGTGTTCCTGCCAGTGCGCAGCCTGCCCGGGCCGGAACTCGCGCCAGTGTTTGGAAATATCCCTTATTTTCTTTATTTCTGCGCGCAGACTGGCAATGCTGAGCGTGCCTATGCCTGCGCCGTTTCGCGCAGGATTCGCAACTTGGACAATCACCACTGCCCCACCTCCCAAAACTAGAGCAAAAGCCAGTCCTCAGCCGCGCTATATATGCATTGCGTTCCATGCAGGACATACTGGAAATGAATGAAAAGCCTCGCTTACGAGCACCTGACGATAAGGTCCTTGCCAATCTCCCGCTTGGTTATTTGCTGGTTGCTGTCCATGTATTGGATATACTCAAAACCGAAATCAGGCATCACAAGCGTACCGGGATTTGCCGTGTCATTATAATTGCAAAGCGATGAGGCGCCGCCAAGCCAACTATTCGAACCCGTGCTGCCGCCGCTATAAAAATATACGAGCTGTGTCGTTAGCGGGCTAAGGTTCCATGCGATATAGCTGTCTTCGCCTGGCGCTAAATAAAAATAATCGCTTATATTTTTTCTCCCAATCACCGAAATCTCCAACGAGCCCGTCCAATTGCCATTTGGCCCCAAAAATTTTGTTATCCTGATGGGGTAAATTCCATTATTTTTTATGCGCAGGTACGGAAGCGAATATGATGCACTGTTCGTGTGCGCGCTCCATTCAGTTATCGCAATCGGGCTTGCGCTTTGCCAATATATTTGACTCTGAGTTATTTGTGCATCCGAAGCCATGCCTGGAAAGAAGCCAAGGAGCGCGACGGAAACTAGGGCGACGATTAGGACTACTGCCAGAAGAACCAAATATTCTGTTGCGCCTTGGGCTTTCATGTTTTGCTTTCCAAGTGCAACCTTTTAAATAGTGTTTTCCCCGCTTACTCTCGCTCCGGACTACTGTATCTTTATCTTCCCCACAAGCTCCTCAAGCAGGTCGTCCATCGTGAGCACGCCCGCCAGTTCGCCCTTGTCGTCCTGGACGATTGCGAAATGCCTGTTCGCGGCCTGCAGGTGCGTGAAAGCCTCGTTCAACGGCTCGGAGCTTTTCACCCTCACCACCGGCAGCATGATTTGCTCGAGCTTCCAGTTGGGGTTGTCGAAAGATGCCTTGGCAAGCGCGCGCATGTTCACGGTGCCCATCACGTGCCCGTCCTTCACAACCGGGAAGCGGTAATATGCGCTGTGCACCGCCTTCTGGAGCGCCTCGGTGGCAAGCATCTCGGCGGGGAGCGCCACGATGCGCGTCTTGGGCGTCATCACGTGCGCCACTGTCTTGTCGTTGAACGCAAGCACGTTCTCGATAAGCTCCCGCTCCCTCTCGGAAATGCTCTTGTGCGTGGCGCCGAGCTTCACCGCCGCCCTCACCTCTTCCTCCGTGAAGCGCTCTATGCCCGTCGCGCGCGAATACACGCCGGGGACAAGGCGGTTTATGAACTCGAAGAAAATCACGAGCGGGAAGAACGCATAGTACACGCCCTCGATTATGGGCGCGCATGTGAGTATTATCGAGTCGCCGTACGTGGTGGCGAAGCTTTTGGGCATTATGTCCCCAAACGTGAGCATGAGGAAGCTCATCACGCCGATTGCAATGGACAGCCCGCTGTCGCCGAACATGGTGAGCGAGACCGTGGTCGCTATTGCCGATGCCGCGATGTTCGAGATGTTGTTGCCTATGAGCAGGGCAATCACCACGCGCCGCCTGTGCTGCTTGAGGCGCGAAAGCGACTCGGCGCCGGGCGCGTGCTTCTCAAGGAGCGAGTGGAGCCTGAGGCTGGATATTGAAAGGAACGACGTCTCGCACGCGGCGAAGAACGCGGAAATGCCTATGAGGAAGACAAGGGCTACGATGTCAACTAACAGTTCCATGGCATCATTTCCGTATATGGGAAATTAAAAGCTATCCTATCCCCGCCCATCAGCCGCCCAGCCCGCGCCGAGGCTGGCCGGAAGGAAAAAAATGAAAAAAAAAGACAAAGGCGCGGGTGCCCTCGGGAACGGCCAGTCCGACTTGCCGCGGTGGCGCCATGCGGGCCGTTGTCCCCTCAGGAGCAGCCAGTCGTCTCCCCGCCCTATTTGCCGGCGACCCGGCAAATGGGCGCATTTTTGCTTCTGCAAAAATTGCGCAGTCAATGCACACTGGCAGCTCAGGAACACCCGGTCGTCTCCCCGCAATCAATGCATACTTGGCAGCTGCCGTTCTGCTTCACTTTCATCGAGCTGCAGTTCAGGCACTGCGCGCCGGTGAAGCCCTGCTCCTTCGCGGTCTTTGCGCGCTCGTCAAAATCGCTGCCGCTTCCGCCTGCGTCCTCTTTTTCAACGGGCGCTTCCACCAGCTTGACCTGCGACTTCTGCTCGTCGATGTGCGGCACGTGCGCGTGCTCGTCGCCGTTCACCGCCTTGACGTGCACGAAATCCGTCCTGTGCAGGTACTCGTAGCCCAGCACGCGGAACACGTAGTCCACGATGGAGGTGGCGTTCTTCACCGCCTCGTGCCCGGTAACGATTCCCGCCGGCTCGAAGCGCGTGAACGTGAAGCTGTCCACGAACTCCTCAAGCGGCACGCCGTACTGCAATCCCTTGCTCACCGCGATTGCAAAGCAGTTCAGGAGAGAGCGGTAGCCCGCGCCTTCCTTGTACATGTCTATGAATATCTCGCCGAGCGCGCCGTCCGAGTATTCGCCAGTTTTCAGGTACACCTTGTGCCCGCCAACGCGCGCCTCCTGTATGAAGCCGCGGCGCCTGGTCGGCAGCTTGCGCCTGTTTATCCTGCCCACAATCTTGGACTGCATCTGCGCAGGCCCGAAGCTCTCGTCAATGTCGTCTCCAAGCCCGTAGAGCTGCGCCAGCTCGTCCTCGTCTATGTCCGCAGTCGCGTTGAGCGGCTGGGAAAGCTTGCTCCCGTCGCGGTAAAGCGCGTTGGACTTCACCATCTGCCTCCAGGAAAGCATGTACGCCTCCTTGATGTCCTCGATGGTGGCGTCGGAAGGCATGTTCACGGTCTTCGAAATCGAGCCTGAAAGGAACGGCTGCGCAGCCGCCATCATGCGTATGTGCGCGGTGTAGGCAATGAAGCGCCTGCCCTTTTTCCCGCACTTGTTCGCGCAGTCGAACACCGCCAAATGCTCAGCCTTGAGGTGCGGCGCGCCCTCCAGCGTCATGGTGCCGCACACGTATTCGTTCGCCTCCTCTATCTGCTGCTTGGTGTAGCCAAGCTTCGAGAGCAGGTCGAATTTCGGGTCGTTCATGTCCGCATCCGCAAAGCCCATGCCCCTCACGAAATCCTCGCCGAGCACGTACTTGTTGAACGCGAACTTTATGTCGAACGCCTTGGGAAGCTGCGCCTCCACCTTCGCGATTTTCTCCGCGCCAAAGCCATGCTGCGCAAGCGATTCCGCGTTGATGTGCGGGCAGCCGGAGAGCGTGCCCCTGCCTGCGCAGTAAAGCTCGATGTCCCTCATCTGCGCCGCGTCATAGCCGAGCTTGTGGAGCGCCTTCTTCACGGAATTGTTCACAATCTTGAAGTACCCGCCGCCCGCGAGCTTCTTGAATTTCACGGTGGCGAAGTCAGGCTCGATGCCCGTGGTGTCGCAGTCCATCTGCAGGCCAATCGTGCCGGTGGGCGCGATGAGCGTGGTCTGCGCGTTCCTGTAGCCGAATTCCTCGCCGAGCGCGTAAGCCCTGTCCCAGCATTCCTGCGCCGACTGCAGCATGTAGTCCGGGCAGTGCGTCGGGTGTATGCCCATCGGCTTCACCGAAAGCCCCTCGTACTCGTTGTCGGGCGCGCTGTGCGCCGCCCTCCTGTGGTTCCTGATGACCCTCAGCATGTGCTCCTTGTTCCGCTCATACGCCGGGAATGCGCCAAGCTCGCGCGCCATTTCCGCCGAGGTGGAATATGCCTCGCCCGTCATTATCGCCGAAATCGCGCCCGCCATGGCAAGCCCCTGCGGGCTGTCGTAAGGCACGCCCATCACCATGAGCAGCGTCCCCAGGTTCGCATAGCCGAGCCCCAGCGTCCTGAAATCATAGCTCCTCTTCGCAATCTCCTTCGACGGGAACTGCGCCATGAGCACGGAAATCTCGAGCACCACCGTCCAGAGCCTGCTTGCGTGCTTGAATGCCTCGACGTTGAATATTCCCGACTCCTCGTTGTAGAACTTCATCAGGTTCATGCTGGCGAGGTTGCACGCCGTGTCGTCCAGGAACATGTATTCCGAGCACGGGTTCGAAGCGTTTATCCTCCCGTCCACCGGGCAGGTGTGCCACTCGTTTATCGTGTCGTCGAACTGCACGCCCGGGTCAGCGCACGACCATGCCGCGAACGCAACCTGGTCCCAAAGCTCGCGCGCCTTCATCCTTTTCATCACGCTTCCGTCCGTCCTTGAAAGGAGGTTCCACTCGGCGTCGTTCTGCACCGCCCAGACAAACCTGTTCGAGAGCCGCACCGAGTTGTTGCCGTTCTGCCCTGCAACCGTGATGTATGCCTCCGACTCGTAATGGGTGTCGAAAACCGGGAAGTCAATGTCCGTCTTCCCCTGTTTCGCAAGCGCCAGCGTGCGCAGTATGTAGTTCATGGAGACGTTTTTCGCAAGCGCCTGGACGACTGCGAGCTTGATGCGCTCGTTCTTGAGGTCCGTGCTCTGTTCCTCCTTCGCCACGCGCATTATCCTCTTGAGCGATTTCGAGCATGCCTTGGTGCCGGCGACAAGCGCGGCCACCTTCTGCTCCTCCCTAACCTTCCAGTTCACGAATTTCTCGATGTCAGGGTGGTCCACGTCCACTATCACCATCTTCGCGGCGCGGCGCGTGGTGCCGCCCGACTTTATGGCGCCTGCCGCCCTGTCGTAGATTTTCAGGAACGACATCATGCCCGACGACTGCCCGCCGCCGGAGAGCCTCTCCCCTTCGCCGCGCAGGCAGGAAAAGTTGGTGCCCGTGCCCGAGCCGTACTTGAAAAGGCGGGCCTCGCGCGTCACGAGGTCAAATATCCCGCCCTCGTTCACAAGGTCGTCGTGCAGGGACTGGATGAAGCAGTTATGCACCACCGTGCCATTGGCAAGGAAACGGTTGCTGCCCGTCTGGATATCATACACTTTCCTGATGCCAACACTTTCAATGCCAGTTATCTCCTCTTCCCTTATCACCGGCAGTGTTTTTGAGTTCGTGACAAGCTTCTGCAGCAACTCCAGCTTTGCCTGTTTTTCAGTGCTTATGAATCCTATCTGTTCAGCATACCTCTGTCTTGCGCTGCCGTATGCTATTATGACTTGCTCCGTGTCATTCCTGTCATCCCGCTTGTCAACATTATAACTTATCCTTGAATATATTCCGAGGCTGTTCAGCAGTTGCAGCACTCCGAAGCTTAGGCTCTTCGAAATTGTGGTGAGGCAGATGTCGCCGGAGTTCCTTTCATCCTTGGATTGGAATTTCGATTCCAATGCTGAAAAAGCCTGTCCGCAGGCTTTTCCATTTCTTATCCTTACACATCCATCCGCCTGGAAAAGCGCACGCAGGAATTCCCTCTTTTCCTGCGGACTTGCCTTCAGTATCCTGTCTGGCACGCAGACATCCACGCCCTGCCTATGGAGCGAATACTCGCCCACAAATCCCTCAAGTTTCTTGCCGGAAAGGTGTATCCTTCTCCCTTTCAAATCCGCATTCTGCGTCTTGAAGCCAGTTACCCAATAATGTGCGCCTGGGAAAACCTCTGCGACGTCCCTCAGCACCGCCTCGTGCTCATCATCATTGATGGTTATCACTTCCAGCCTCATGACTCCGTCGTAAATGCCAACCGAGCCGTCGCCCGTAACCCAGCCTGCGAGCCTTGCCTTGGCCAAATCATCCAAAAACACATTCTTCTCCTTTACCTCAAGCACCAGCGGCTGCTGCATCATCATTCCGGCACTCAGGCCTTTTACTTCCTTCCAGCCGTATTTTCCGCCGTCTTTCTTCCTCTCGGTAGCTGTTAGGACGAGATGGCCTTCCGTGAGATCCAAGTGGTTGCCGTTCTTCAGCCTTATCCTGAAAACTTCTTTTTCTCCATTGTATGCTGTGGCAACTATGGGTGTGTAATCATCTCCATCGAACACCTTCAACCCTACGAGGTTGTTTTCTACAATTTCCCCAATATATTTTATCCCGTCTTCAGTGTATATCTGGGTATGGTATTCCGCGCAAGCGTGGGGCTGCGGGTGGGTGTATGCATCCGTGGACTGCTTCACCACTCCGTCCGTCGGGTCAACATAATAGTGCCCCTGCTTGTTCCCCAATATGCCATACGCGTATGCAAGGCCGGTGTTGAACCACTGCGGCGAGTTTGGCGACGCCATCTGGCTTATCAGCATGTATTTTAGCTCGTCCTCGAACGCGTCCGCGTCGGCTTTCGAGAGGAAATAGCCGTGCCTCTCGCCCCAGCTGCGCCAGCAGCCTGACAGCCTGCTTACCACCTGCCGGATTGATTTCTCGCAGCCCGTGACCGTTTTCCCGTTGCTGTCCTTGAGGAGATTGCCCTGCTTGTCATACTGCGGCACGCCCGCCTTCCTGAAGTATTTCTGCGCCACGATGTCGGTTGCCACCTGCGACCAGCTTTTCGGCACCTCGACATCCCGCATCTCGAAAACCACCGAGCCGTCGGAGTTCCTGATTACGGATGTGCGCAATTCATATTCAACCGCATCCAGCGGGTCGGTCCCTTCTTCGGTAAAAAGACGCTTTATCTGCATTCCGCCCTGCTTGGCCGCCTGCCTTGCCATCAGCGCAGGGCTCAGTTCCATCTCATTGCCATGCTTCTGTTCAATCATGCCTGCAGAATTTGCCACGGTTGTCCCAGCCATGTTCCCACCTCGTTTGCCATCAAAGCGGAAAATGCGTTCCGCTGCAAGCAAAAGAGGCGTTTCGGCGAGGTTTTCCGGCACGTTCGAACCTGCAAAAACCACAATATATGGTGTTTTCCAGGTAAGCCAACCACAACCTGTTGCGCTTGCAACGGATATCTAAGGTTTAGATTTATATACCTGCTTTCGCGCAAAAAAATCACGGCGAAGTGGGCAAAATTTGGGAAAATTTTCGGGCAAACCCGGCCCGCGCGGCACGCGCGCCTTGGCTTTTTCGGTGCGCCGCAAACCGCGCTCAATGCCATTTTCTGTGCATTTACCAAAAGCTATTTAATCTGGGCGCTGTATCTTCGCAGGGAAGGGTGTTTATTTGAAAAAATCTCAATCTCAGCCCCAGGGCGCGCAAGCCGGCACGTTCGCAGTGAAGGCGGGCCTTGCGCAGATGCTCAAGGGCGGCGTGATAATGGACGTCATCAATGCCGAGCAGGCGAAGCTTGCCGAGGACTCCGGCGCGGTTGCCGTGATGGCGCTGGAAGCTGTGCCCGCGGACATCCGCAGGCTCGGCGGGGTGGCGCGCATGAGCGACCCGCGGCGCATCCGGGAAATCCAGGCGGCAGTTTCCATTCCCGTGATGGCAAAATGCAGGATAGGGCATTTCGTCGAGGCGCAGGTGCTCCAGTCCCTCGAGGTGGATTACATTGACGAGAGCGAAGTGCTCACCGTCGCGGACGCGGCCCACCACATCGACAAATGGGCGTTCTCGGTCCCGTTCGTGTGCGGATGCCGCGACCTTGGCGAGGCGCTGCGCAGGATTTCCGAAGGCGCGGCGATGATTCGGACAAAGGGAGAGGCGGGCACCGGCAACATCATCGAGGCCGTGCGCCACATCAGGACGGTGAACGAGGAAATCGCGAACCTTCGGGGCATGGGCAGGAAAGAGCTTGCGCAGGCTGCGCACGACATGCGCGTGCCCGTTTCGCTTGTTGAGAAAGTTTCAGAGCTTGGAAGGCTTCCAGTGGTGAATTTCGCCGCAGGCGGCATAGCGACGCCTGCGGACGCCGCGCTTTGCATGCAGCTCGGCTGCGACGGCGTGTTCGTGGGGAGCGGGATATTCAAGTCCTCGGACCCGGAAAGGCGCGCGCAGGCGATAGTGGACGCTGTCGCGCACTATGACGAGCCAGACAAGATATGCAAGGCGTCCGAAGGGCTGGGCAAGCCCATGGACAGCCTGGACGTCAACGTGCTGAAGCCCGAGGAGAGGCTTTCCAACCGTGGCATCTGAACGGCATGCGTCCGCGCGCGCATGGCGGGCGGGGCAAGGGGCTGAAAATGGCTGAAACGGCAAAAATGAAGAGAATCGGGGTGCTCTCGCTCCAGGGCGGGGTGGAGGAGCACATAAACGCGCTCCTGTCAGCGTCGGCAAAATGCTCGCTGCCAGTCCAGGTGGTGGAAGTCCGCTCGCGGGAGGACGCGGAAGGGCTGGACGGCATAATACTTCCTGGCGGCGAATCCACCGCGATAGGCAGGCTCATGGAGCGCGAGGGGCTTTTCCCGGACGTGTTGCGCGTGCGGAAAATATTCGGCACCTGCGCAGGCGCCATAATGCTTGCAAAAAACGTGGAAGGCGCGGTGCCGGGGCAGCGCTTCCTTTCATTGATGGACATAACGGCCTCGCGCAATGCCTACGGCTCCCAGCTTTCCTCTTTTGAGGCGCGCCTCACCACGGTTTTCGGCACGGTGAACGGCGTCTTCATCCGCGCGCCGAAAATCGCGCCCGCTTCCAAGGACTGCCAGCCAATGGCATTCCACGGCGAAGAGGTCGTTGCCGCGTACCAGAAGAAGGGCGAGCGCCATTTCCTCGCGTCATCGTTCCATCCCGAGCTTACGACCACGAAATTCCACGAGTTTTTCCTCAAGCTCTAATTATCCATTTTTAACCACTCTATTTAAATACTTTTGCCGCCACAGCAATAACGGGGTGGCTCAATGTCTCTCAAAGTATTTTTCACAGATAAAAAAACCGACGCGAAGCAGGGGAAGACGGATTTCTCGCAGGGTGCAGTGAAAGCCGCGCTTGACAAGGCATTTGACGGGATGCAAAAGTCCGGCGTTGACAGGATTGTCCTAAGGGTTGTCCCCGATATCTGCCCGGCGTCAAAGAATGCGACGCTTGGCTGGCAAAACACCAGCAACAGCGTATATCATGCAAAGGAATCCCTTCCGCTTGCTGAAACCAGCATGATGAAAGAGAAAAAGCCATATCAGGCAATTGCACTTACATCCAACGGTGTAGTGAAGCGCGACGCCCAAGCGGTTGAAGTGGTGGACCGCGTGCCTATGGACTGCTTTTCTCTTGTCGACCCGGAGCGCTATGGAAAAGCAGCAAACGTCTTCGTAGGGGCGAACATTGCCGAATTCATCTCAGCCAATTCCACCCAGCGGGTAATCTCCGCGCAGGAAATCCTTGCTGCAATCGAGCCACAAATCGCCGAGTACAAGCAGATAACTGTAAAGCTTTTTGAAAAATCCGGCGTCTATGAAGCAGTTGAAAAGCTTGAGGCGCGCGAATTTGCCACCAAGGCAGATGAGCTTTTGCAGAACGCAAGGGCGGCAATCGCTTCTGCCAAAAAAGAATAAGCGCCTATGCCTGCGTCCCTTTCGCGCAGTCGTTGCAGACAAAGCCCGTCTTGCAGTTCGGCCTTCCGCAGTTGCCCCTTCCGCACGAGCGGCAAGTTTCCGTGGCGGTCCTTCCGCAGATGGCGCACAACCCTGCAATATTCATAATTATCACTTCAACAGGAATTGGGGGGCTATATTTAAAATTTGTCGCCCAACTTGGCGCATGGCACTGTTTCCCGCGCTTGCTGACGGCGAATACTACGTTTCATCAATCCCCGAGCACCAGCTCATGGGCATCGCGCGCCACCTCTCGTGCGTGCTGGGCGTGTTCCGCGAGGAGGAAGGCATCTCCGTCATTTTCTCAAAGGAAATATTGCCCCATGTCCAGCAGCTCACCGAAAAGAAAATCCAGGGCCCGTTCGCGCTCATCACATTCCGCGCGCAGACTTCCCTCAACGATGATGGCATCACGGCGGTTTTCTCAGCAGCGCTTGCGCGCGCAAAAATCCCTGCAAACGTGTTCGCAGGCTACCACCACGACCATGTGCTTGTCCCCTATGAAAAGCGCGAGGCTGCGCTCTCCGCGCTGAAAAAACTGTAAAAGACCGCCTAAGCTGTTTCCCTAGGCATATCAAGCTTCTCCTCCAGTTCTGCAAGCTTGACTATCCTCTTCTTCAACGTCGGGTGCGCGCTGATTATCGGATGTTTTTCAAACCACAGCACACAGCGCAGTTCAGCGTCCTTCGATGCGCCATGGCGCCCATCCAAAAGGAACATCACGATATACTCCAGGAGTGGCTTTGCACTTCCATTGAGCTTTGCGGAAAACCTGTCCGCGTTTATTTCAAACGCCCTGGAAATTCTTTTCAAGGTGAGCCACGCTGTCAACGCAAGAATGCCGACAACTGGCGCCTTCTGCACAAAAGTCTCGAATACCCCTGGGAAAGCGGAAAATAGCTCATGTGTGCCTATTGCCACCATCGCAATTGCAGAAATGGCAGCAGCAACTTTTTTCTGGGGATGATTCATGGCAATGTGCCCCAGCTCATGCCCGATTATGCCCCTTACTGCGCTCTCGCTGAAGGTGCCAAGCTTTTCACCCACAACTACTGTCTTGAATCCTATTGTGGCAGCCCCGTATGCAGGAATCCATCTGCCCTTCCCTTTCCGGACATATATGCTGCACAGGCCGGACTTTATGATAAGCTCTTTTGCGATCTGGCTGATTTTCACATCCGTTAGCTCACGTTTCTGCTTCTCAATAAGTTCAGGTGCGCCATCATTTTTTTTCTCAAAAGCTGCGCTATGCCTTTTTTCTATAGCATGTAAGCGCGGTGCTAGCAATGCACGTTCCATGCTCTTCTTATGCCTGCTAGCCTTTTTAAATGTTGCCTAAAATGAGTTTTTGTGCCTGTTCACTTGAGAACTCCGAAACCGGACAATCTCCAGCGCTGCCCGAGCCTGCGCGTGATTGCCATCTTGTTCCCCTTCTCTGCGCAAATCGGGCGCTTGAGCTTGAGCGTTACCGTCGTTCCCTTGAGCTTCAGAATCACGCCGAGCGAAGTGGAAGTGCCGGACGAAACCACGAGCGGCTCCGCGGCCTTGAGTGCCGGGTTGTCGAACCCTTCGCGCTTCAGGAGGGTGTAATCAAGCACGATTTCCGAAAGCACTGGCGGGAGCGTCCCCTTCTTCCCAATCAGGTTGCCCACAAGGTGGTCCGACTTCGCGACTGCCGGGTCAAGCCCCGTCGCGACGCCGATAAGCCCGCCCGGGTGCGCCTCCTGCACGGATTCCTTCCCGGCCATGAGCGCGCCCACCTTCAGGACGAGCGGCTCAATCGTCTCTTTGTCCTTTATCTTCTTTGCAATGCCCGGGGCGATTTCAATCTCGTCGCCAACCTTGAGCGTTCCCTGTATGAGCGAGCCGCCCACCACGCCGCCCTTGAGCTTTGATATGTCCGAGCCGGGCTTGTTCACGTCGAACGAGCGCGCGACGTACATGCGCGCAGGGAGCGTTGTGTCCCGCTTCGGTGTGGGGATTGTCTTTTCAATCGCCTCGATGAGCTTGTCTATGTTGGCGTTGTAATTTGCCGATATGGGCACGATTGGCGCGTTCTCCGCCGTCGAGCCCTTGAGGAACTTCTTTATCTGCCTGTAGTTCTCCATCGCCTTTTCCTTGTCCACCAGGTCAATCTTGTTCTGCACGACCACGACGTTCTTGATTCCCAGTATGTCGAGCACCTGGAGGTGCTCTTCAGTCTGCGGCTGGGGGCAGGTTTCGTTCGCGGCAATCACCAGTACGGCGCCGTCCAATATGCTCGACGCGGCTATGGTGGTGGTCATCAGGGTCTCGTGCCCCGGCGCGTCAAGGAAGGAAACGTACCGTGCCACTTCCCATTTGGACTTGTCCTTCGCAGCCTCTGCCTCGGTGGCATATTCCGTGCCGTCCTTGTTCCTGTAAAAAGTCACGTCCGCGTAGCCTATCTTTATCGTGATGCCGCGCTTGAGCTCCTCGGAGTGCGTGTCCGTCCACTTGCCCGTAAGCGCGCGGGTCAGGCTTGTCTTTCCGTGGTCGACGTGCCCGACCATCCCTATGTTCACTTCAGCTTGCATCAAATGCCTCAATCAATTAAATCAGAAAAAAATTTATCTTTTCTTCTCGTCCTTCTTCTCAGCGCCAGCTGCTGCCTTGGGGAAAAGCTCCTCCAGGGGCTTGCTTCCCATGGTGACCACCTGCGTGTTCACCTGCACAATCTGGTCGGAGATGATGTTGCCGCGAACATTCCTCTTCGCGCGCACGCCCTTGCCCATCTTCCGAAAGCCAGTGCCGCTTGAAAGTATGACGCCCGCCCTTCTCGGGCCCGACACGTCCCTCCTCATGGGGAAGCCCGAGCTGTCGCTTCCGCCTGTGATTTCCAGCTCGTAGCCGTCCGCGCCCACCGCGCCGCCCTCGAGCTTGTCGCCTATCTTCTTCCCGATAAGCGCCGAATCCTTGTCCTTTGCAAGGTCTATCCCGTAGCTTTTGCCGGTTTTCTTCTCTGATATGACTATCTTCATATTATCACTCTCTTTATTGGATTTAGAACACGTGTCGTATCCGTTGATGGGTTATTCCTGGCAATCTTTTAAAAAGGCTTGCGGCGCCGCAGGCCTTTGCGCCATCGGGCTTCTGCCAGTTATCCGCAATCCCCGGTCAGATTTCCCGCCATTTCCCCCTGGCGTGCGCCACCATGCCTTCGTAGCGCACCCCGAATTTCCCATTATAATATGCAGCCGGCTCGATTGCGAGCACAGCGCCCTCCAGCGAATCGCGCGATTTTGCGCCGAGGTGCGGGCATTCGTGCACTTCAATCCCCACGCCGTGCCCTATCGCGTGGATGAGCGGGGGCATCCCGTATTTCTTCATGAGCCTGTCTGAAAGCAGCGCAACGTCCTTCCCCGCCTTGCATCCCGGCAGCGCTGCGGTTATCTCCTGGTAAACTTTCCTGCATTTTTCATACGCCGCCTGCTCGGGCATGCCTTTTTTTCTGAAATAGCACCTCGTGAAGTCTGAGCAGTACCCGTTTTTTTTCACGCCAAAATCCACCAGCACGAAGTTCCCCAGCCTGGCGCTTCCCGCCTTGTGGTGCGGCTGCGCGCTTCCCGCGCCTGTCGCCACGATGGGCTCGAATGAAATCTCGCATCCCTGCCTCAACGCCTCCATCTTCAGGTGCGCGGCAAGCTTTTCCTCGGTGCAAAACTTCCAGGGCTTAAGCGCCCCCAGTATTTTCTTGGCGATGCGCGCGGCTTTTGCGATTTTTTCCACTTCGCCGGCGCTCTTCCTCCCCCTGATTTCCTCGATTTTCATGTCGGCGTCCACAAGCCTCAGCTTCGCCCTAGCCCTCAGCGCGGAATGCCTCGCAGCGCTCATTTCCGACGCGGCAAAGCCAACCATTCCCCTGCCGCACGTTCTCCTCAGCACTTTTGCGGGCTCCTTGCCTAGCTTCCTCACCGGGTAGCGGCAGCTTTTCTTCGCCTCTGCAAAATTCATTTCGTGCGTGAGCAGCACGCCGCCTCCTCTCTTGAGCACAAGATAGCATCCATCAACATTGCAGCCCGAAAAATAGGAAAACGACGCGCTTTCCCCCATTGCCTGGTCCCCGTTGCAGAACAGCGCCGTTGAGAACTTCTCATTGGCGAACAGGCGGTTGCGCCTCCCGTTTATTTCTTCCATGAGCGCCCTTTTCCTTTGCCCTTTTATAAATCTGCGCGCGCCATCGCCTATTATGCGCTTCATCCGCTTCAGCAAAAGGCATCTGCCCTCTTTCCGCGCCATGCTCCTCGCTGCCAAGGGCGAATTCGGCGCCAGCTGGGCCATCCGCATGCAAAAGGTTTTCTCGCAGCGCGGCTGCCCGCGCTGCGGGCTTTTTACATACGCCGTGGAAGAGGGCGGAGAGCTTGTGGCGGTGTTTGCCACGCGCGAGGAAGTGGAGGCGTTCGTGCTTTATTTCATACTTGTGCGGGGCGACTGCGCCCGCAAGGGCATCGGGAAGGGGATAGTCGCGCGCGCGGAAAAGATGGCGCGCGCATCCGGCGCCGCGTTCCTGCGCGTGGACATCTACACCGGCAAGCCCGTAGGGGCATTTTACAGGAAGCAGGGCTTCAGGCTGGGTGGCAGGGTGAAATTCTACGAGGAAGACGGCGATGACCAGACGTTCCTGTATAAGCGGCTCAGGCGGGAATGAATTACGCGTGATACCACTTAAAATAACTTTATAAACCCTTGCCCGCATATCACATCATTACATCCTTCAAACTAGGCGATATGATGGCAAAAGAAACACAAACACAGTGTTATCCTCCCATTCCTGAGGATGTATTGGATAGGCTGCTTGCTGCCCCAAATGGCAATCTCCTGGCGCTTGCGCAGATTGCCGCAGGCCAGCTCGTAGGCCTGAAATGCGAATTTGCCCACGGCAGGAGGATTATTTACGCCCCATCCGGGCTCCAGAAACAGCTGGTCCGCGCAGTGCTAAAAAAGGTTTCGACGTCGCGCGTGGAACGCCCCCGCATGGAAACTCTCATCACTCGCAGGTCGGGGCCGTCTCTGGACGTCAAGACGCTAAATAGGAAGGCATGCAAGCACTGAATCGAATTTCCTGAGCAGCGCAATCGCCCTGCGCGCCTGCTTTCCTGACAAGTCTGCCCCGGCGCACTCAAGCGCGAACTTTTCCGCAACATCAAGCGCCGACGGCACGTCCATGTTGTCGCCAAGCGACGCCTCGAACTCCTTCTGCGCATCCACTGCAAATTCCAAAAAGCCCTCCCTTCCAGCGCCTTCGGTTCCTGCTCCTCCGTGCGCATTCTTCAGCGCGTTAATCGCCCTTCTCATGCCAAGCGAGCGCATTTTCACCGCCCTCGCATATTGCCACGTGAAATCCAGCCTTCTCCTGTAATGCACTGACAAAAGCATCATGCGCGCCTCTTGCGCGGAAAAGCCGCGCGCAAGCAGGTCTGGCAGCAGCACCACATTGCCTTTTGACTTGCTCATCTTCTTGCCGCCGACAATCAGGTGGCGCACATGCACGTAATATTTCGAGAACTCGTGGCCGGAGCGGGATTTTCCGCCGCAAAGCGTATTCGCGATTGCGCGCGTGTTCTCATGGTGGTTGAACAGGTTGTCCTGCCCTCCCATCGAAATGTCTATTCTGCCGCCAAGCTCGGCGGTTGCCATGGCCGCGCACTGCACGTTCCAGGCGGGCTTGCACATGCCCTGGTCCGTCTCCATGCATTTCTCGCACTCCGCGCGCGGGCAGCGGCTCCAAAGCAGGAAGTCCCCCGCCTGGTATGGCTTGTACTCCTCGCGCATCACCTTCCTTTGCGCGCGGATTCTCTTCCCCGCAAGCTTTCCGTACGACGGGAATTTTGAAATGTCGAAAAACACCCTGCCTTTCCCGTCATTGTACGCGGCGCCCATCCGTAAAAGCGCGGCAACAGTGCCTGCCATCCTTTCCACATACTTGCTCACATGCGGGTAGCTGTCCGCAGGCAGCATCCCCAGCGCCGCGGCATCCTTCCTGAAAAGCCCCTCGTATTTGCGCGTGAGCGCAGCCCGTGCCACGTGCGCCTTGCGCACTTCCTTCTCCACTGTCTCGTCAATGTCGGTTATGTTCATCGCATGGCGCACCTTGTAGCCATGGTAAAGGAGGTAGCGCTTCAGCGTGTCCTCGAAAACATAAGTCCTGAAGTTGCCGATGTGCGGGCGCGCATAAACAGTGGGGCCGCAGGTGTAGATTTTGACTTCCTTCGGGCTGCGGGGCGTGAATTTCTCGACTTTCCTGCCAAGGCTATTGTATATTTCCATGCAGCCATTCCCCCTTCAAATCTGCATCTTGTCGAAGCTCTTGCTTGCAATGTACGCGAATGCCAGCGTGGCAACGGTCAGCACCGCAACGTCATACGCAATGCCGAACTGCCCGGTGCCCAGAAGCGCCTCCCTCATCAGGTCCACGCCGTACGTCATGGGGTTGAGCTTCACGATGATGTCAAGGAACGCGGGCAGGTTCTGCACCGGGAAAAGCGCGCCCGAGAGCATGAACATGGGCCACATCACAAAACTCATCACGAGGTTGAACCCTTCCGGCGACTTCATGTTCGCGCCGATTATCAGCCCTATGCTTGTCATGCAGCAGGCCACGATGACCGCGAGCGGGATTGCCAGCAGGAATTGCGGGATGCCGGGCACAAAGCCGAACGCCAGCCCTATGAGCAGGAGCACGGTTGCCTGCATGGTCGCGTCGCTCGCGCCGCCAAGCATCTTTCCCAGGAATACTGCCGAGCGCGGCACAGGTGCCACTAGCACTTCCTTCAAAAAGTCCAGTTTCCTGTCCCAGATGATGTACATCCCGTAGAAAATGGAGCCGAAAAGTATCGCCATTGCCACTATGCCTGGGAACATGAACGCCTGGTAGCTCATGCCCTCTATCTGCACGCTCGCGCCCAGGCCGCCGCCAACTGCGAAAATCCACATGAGCGGGGTGACAACCGCGGAAACCACCCTCTCCTTCTCGCGGAAGAAGACAATGATTTCGCGCACCCAAATCGCGTAGACTCCGTCAAAATATCCCATGATAACCACGTTCGCTTGCCATCCCGTCCTCTTTCTATCTCGCCCTTCCCATCAAACCCTTCCAACTCTTTCTATCCAGCCCTTCCTATCTGTTATTGGCATTCATCATATTTGCGGGCAAGCCCGCAAATACTGAAAAAATGCTAATCGTATTTTTTCATCATTCTCTCCATGTACCCGCCCTCTGCAGAATCCTCTCGTATCCCCTTGCCGGTGTATTTTATGAAAACATCGTTGAGCGTGGCCGGGCGGATTTCAATCGCCTCGATGCCTGACAATGCCTTGAGCATGATTGGCAGGTTCTTGTGCGAATCCGCAACTGTCGCATGCACGCTTCCGCCTTCCGCCCTCACGTGCGTTATGAACTTCATGCCGCCGAGCTTTTTTGCCACCTTTTTCGCATCCTTCGCTTTCATGATTACCGTGTCGCCGCCCAATTCCTCCACAAGCTCATGCGGCTTTCCCACCGCAATAACCTTCCCGTGGTCAATTATCGCAACCCTTTCCGCGAACTGCTCCGCCTCTTCCAGGTAGTGCGTGGTGAAAACAACCGTGGTGCCCTCGCGCCTGGACATCTTCCTTATGTATTCCCAGATGTGCTGGCGCGTCTGCGGGTCAAGCCCTGTTGTCGGCTCGTCGAGGAAAAGCACCTTCGGGTGGTGCAGTATGCCGCGCGCAATCTCAAGGCGCTTCCTCATGCCGCCCGAATATTCCCGTATCTTCGCGTGCTGCCTGTCCTTCAGCCCGACGAGCGAAACCATGTCGTCAATCCTTTCCTTCCTCCCCTTTGCCGGGACGTTGTAAAGGAGCGCGTGCATCTCGAGGTTCTCCCTGCCCGAAAGCAAGTCGTCTACCGACGGCTGCTGGAACACCACTCCTATCTGCTGCCTCACTCTGAGCGGCTCGCGCGCGACGTCGAATCCCGCCACAACCGCCTTGCCCGATGTGGGCGCAAGCAGGCCCGTAAGCATGGAAATCGTGGTGGTCTTTCCCGCGCCGTTGGGGCCCAAAAGCGCGAACACTTCCCCCTCGCGCACGGATAGCGTTATGCCGTCCACCGCCTTGAGGCTGCCGAAATGCTTGGAAAGTTTTTCTATGCTAATCGCTGGTTTTCCATTCATCAAAACGCCTTGCAGGGATTGCCTCTCCTCACTTTATAAACCGCACCAGAACGGGTGCGCGTTGGCCTGCCATTGAATTGCGCGCTGGCGCAAACGGCTGCCCTGCCGACGCGGCATTCATCCCAGCACGGCGTTGAACAGGTAGCCCGTAATCACGAACGCGATGAACAGCACGAGCGCGAACACCGCGATGAGCTTGGGCTTTATCACGCGCCGCAATATTATCATCTCGGGCAGCGACAGGCCAATCACGCCCATCATGAAGGCAAGCGCGGTTCCCATCGCCATCCCCTTGGAGACGAGCACGCCCATGATGGGCACCATGCCCGCGGCATTCGAGTAGAGCGGGATGCCAATCAGCACCGCAATCGGCACGGCAAGCAAATTATCCCTGCCCGCGACGCTTGAGAGGAAATCCGCGGGCGCGTAGCCGTGTATGAGCGCGCCGATGCCGATTCCCAGCACAAGGTAGGGCAGCACGCTAAGCGTGATGCTCCTCGACTCGCCAGCCGCGAACTCCACGCGCGCGTTCCAGTCCATCCTTTTGCTCCTTGCCGCCTTGCCCTTCTTCAGGCGCATCTTTTCCACTTCGCCCTCGAGGTGCAGCCTTCCAATCACAATGCCCGCGACAGTCGCAATCGCCAGGCCGGAAACAATGTAAAGCACTGCGATGTTGAACCCGAACATGCCCCACAGTAGCGCCACTGCCACCTCGTTGATGAGCGGCGAGGCAATGAGGAACGAGAACGTCACGCCCAACGGCACGCCCGCCTCCACAAAGCCTATGAACAGCGGCACTGCGGAGCACGAGCAGAAAGGCGTTGGCACGCCAAGGAGCGCAGCCATCAGGTTCCCCACGCCCTCGCGCCTGCCTCCCAGCCACTTTTTCACCTTCTGCGGGGTAACGAACGTGCGCATAATCCCTACCGCGAACACCACTATCGCCAAAAGCAGCGTGACATACATCACGTCCGCGACAAAGAATGCCGCCGACTCGCCAAGCTGCCCATGCGCCATCCCGAGCGCCGAATAAACAAGCCACGCCGCAAATTCCTCAAACATAAAACCACTCTCGCGATATTTACCATCTGGCAATGTCGCCAATCACTTTCCTGCCCTTTGCAGAAACAGAATAAATGCGCATTTTCCCGTCCTTCCTCATGCGCGCAAGCCCAGCCTCGCGCAGCACGCGGAGGTGCTGCGAAACGGCGGGCTGGGACGTGCCCACTTTCCCTGGCAGCACGCACGCGCAAAGCTCGCCGCGCGAAAGGAGGGCAAGGATTTTCAGCCGCGTCCCGTCGGAAACGGCAGCAAGCGTTTTTTTCATAACATATAAGTTGGCACTTATATTTTATAAAGCCCACGCTAATCGAAATTAATAGTTACCACACATTTCAAAGCCTGTTTGTGTGCCTAACCTGCAAGGGATGAATAGTTAGCACACAACCTGCGCATTTTTGTATGATAACTGATTTGGCGCAAGCGCCTTGCGCGCCATCCGCAATCAGTCGCTGTCAATCCTTGGCGCGAGGTAGTAGACGACCTTTGCGCTTTCCACCTCGTACTCCACCTTCAGCGGCGCGTTTGTCTTGAGGTAGATTGAAATCGGCGCATTGTCCGGGCACGCCTTCACGATGTCGTCCAGGTACTGGAGCGGGAACGTCGCGCGCGCGGGCTTGGTGACGGACATTTCCATCACTTCCTCCCCGGCCTTCTCGTTCTCCTCGGTAAGGTCGGACGAGTCGCCGTGCACCTCTATTGAAAACCCGTTCTCGTTGGCCTCGAGCGAAATATGCGAGCCGACGAGCGACGCGTCGCGCAGCGAGTCGCGGAAGCTCGAGCTTGACACCTTCACCACTGCGTCATGCGCGATGGACGGCTCCTTTGCCACGCCCGCAGGCATGTCCAGGATGGGCACCTTGAAGCTCCTCTTCCTGCTTGCGCCCACGAACCTGAGCTGGAACTTGTTGCCCTCCTGGGAAATCGAAAGCTTCTCGGCGCCGCGCGTGCGCGAAAGTATCTTCGCCACCGCGTCGAAATTCAGCCCCACCTTTGCGGACGGCGTGGGCGCCTCGTATTCCGAGAATGCCGCCTTCGGCATCGCAAACGACACCATGGCAATCTGGGAAGGGTCCATTGCGCGGAGGTAAAGCCCGTCCTCGCGCACCTCCATTATGCCCTCGTCAATGAGGTTGACGATGGCGTCGGTGGCGTTCTTGTAGCGCTTGGCATCCTCGACAGTGAATTTGAACATTGATATCCCTCCCGCACAAATATCGCAGGGCAAATTTTTAAAGTGTTTGACCGCAGTACACAACATGGAAACTTCACTATACCTTGCAGACTCTTACGCGCGCACCTGCCCTGCCCGCGTGCTTGCCGTAACGGACGGCAAATTCGTAACGCTTGACGCCTCCATATTCTCGCCGCGCGGCGGCGGGCTGGTGTCCGACACGGGCACGCTCACCCGCAAAAGCGACGGCGCAGCCTTCCCTGTCCTCTACGTCGTGAAAAAGGACGGCATAGTCTCCCATGAAGTCGGGAAGGAAGGGCTGGCAGCCGGGGACGAAGTGGCATGCGAAATAGACTGGGGGCGCCGCCACAGGCTCATGCGCTCGCACACCGCCGGGCACATACTTTCAGCAATCATGTTCAGGAAGAGCGGCATACTGATAACCGGCAATTCCATAGACGTTGACAAGTCGCGCTTTGACTTTTCCATGGAGAACTTCGACAAGGGCGCGTTCCAGTCCCTCATTGACGAGGCGAACGCCGCAATCGCTCTCAACCTCGACGTGTCGGTTTCCCATCTCGCGCGCGAGGAAGCCCTCAAGATGCCCGGCATGGTGAAGCTTGCTGGCGCGCTCCCTCCCGAAGTGAAGGAGCTGCGCATAGTGAAGATAGGGGACGTGGACGAGCAGGCCGACGGCGGCGTGCACGTGAAGAACACGTCGGAAATAGGGAAAATCGTCTTCCTTTCCGCCGAGAACAAGGGCAAGAGCAACAGGCGCGTGTACTTCAAGCTGGAGCCTTAGCCATCATCGCTTCTGCTTTGGGGCCTTTTCGTGCCGCGCGCGCATATTATTGCGTGCCTGCTCTTCAAAATCAGGCAAGAATCTGCCTGCCTTCGATTACGCACTTTATCCTTTCCACGCCCTTCCTTATCGTTTCTTCGGCCACTGCGAAACTGAGCCTGATGCAGCTTGTCAGGTCGCCTTTTTCCTTTGGCCCGAACCTGTTGTCAGCAAGCACGGCAACCCCGTTCTCAAGAAGCAGCGTCTCAAGCGCCTCAGCATTTTTCAGCCCTAGCCTTGCAATCGCCTTGGTAACGTCCACGTACGCATAAAACGCACCGTCGGGGGACTTGCAGTCAAAACCGCCAATCCCATTCAGCAGCGGGACTATGATGTCGCGCCTTCTCCTGTAGCTTTCCACCATCATCTTCGTTGCATCCATGGGCCCGCGGAAAGCCGCAACCACCCCGTACTGTGACGTTATGTTCGGGCAGGAATCGGTGTTCATGGCATAATCCTTGATGGCCTGCATCAGCGCCAGGTCCCCGCTTGCAACAAACCCTATCCGGTACGCAGGCGCAGCCACGAGCTTCGACCCGCTTTCCGCAATCACGGTGCCGTTGAACATGCCGTTAAGCGAAGCGATGCTCATGAACTCCTTCTCATACGTGATTTGGGAATAAACCTCGTCCGAGTACACCCTGAAGCCCCATTTCTGGGCAAGGCCTGCGATTTCCTTGAGGTTTTCGGCATTCTGCATGACGCCTGTTGGGTTGTTGGGCGAGCACAGTATCACAAGGCTTGTCTTGTTGCCGACTTTTTTCCTGAATTCGGACATGTCCATCTGGAAGCCGTTCTCAGGCTTCAGGTGAATCGGCACGCCCTTTGCGCGCTGGATGCCTATCTGCGCCCCATATGTCGGGAAGCCCGGGACAGGATAGATTATCTCGCTGCCCGGTTTTGCTGCGCAGAAAATGGCTGCGGCAATCGTGGGCTTTCCGCCGTGGAAAATGCAGATGTTTTCCGGGCTTGCCTTTATGCCCCTTGTTTCCGAAATGTAATGCGCCGCCGCCTCCCGCGCCTCGAATATGCCCGCCGAAGGGGTATAGCCGTTTTTCCCGGTGTCAATCGCCCATTTCATCTTTTCCTTCACATGCTCCGGGGTGTCAAAATCAGGCTGGCCTATGCAGAAATTGCAGATGTCAAAGCCGCGCTCCCTCAGCCACCCGACCTTGGCATTCACGTTCAATATCCCCTCCTTCGGGAGACTGAGCGCGCGATTCGGCAACTGGCGGCCCCAAACCTGCTCGGGCCTGATGGCACTGGCTTTTGACCTTATAAGATTCAACGCATTCGGGTCAGTATTCGGCAATTTTATCCTTGTTTGAGTAGTCATCATAATATCTATTGTTTCCTGATTATATGTGTTTAAAAACATACATGCGCGTATATTTCAAACTGACTCTATCTGCCGTCTACTCTTGGCGGCATGACCCCTGTTTTTATTATATTGGACTCCCTATGCTCCCATTGCAATCATGAAATCCGCTTCAAGCAGGGTGTTTCCCATGATAGACGAACGCACGATTTCGCAGCCAAAAGTGACGGTGTATTCCACGCCTACCTGCCCCTACTGCACAATGGCAAAGCGCTACCTGAGCGAGCGCGGCATCAAGTACGAGGACGTGGATGTATCGGCGAACCAGGCGCGCGCGCTTGAGATGCTCACGAAAACAGGGCAGATGGGCGTGCCGGTGCTTGACATCGGCGGGCAGGTGATAGTCGGCTTCAACAGGCCTGCCATAGAGGACGCGCTCATGCAGATGAGGTAGTGCATCCACACTGTTTATTTTTTAAACACTTGCCACCAGCAAAACTCCATGGATGTTCCTCAGGTTCCAACGCCGATAGGCACTGGCAAGATGGGCGGCAAATCGCAAAGCCTCATTGACGCCAAGGGCGCTTTCCAGAAAGCAGGCTTGCCATTCCCAAAGCTCCAGCCGTGCACTTCCGAGCATTTCGAGGAATTCTATGACAGGGCAGGGGCGAACGGCAAGGGCAGCAATGCCGAGAAGCAAAAAAAAGTAATGGAAACCAAATTCACATACAACGAAATGAAGCCGATAATCGAGGCTGCGCTCCGCGACTGCACATATGCGCCATTGTTCCCTGACGAAAAGCCCTTCTATGCGGCATTTGCGCGCTCCGACGAGTATGAAGCCGGCACTGGCGTGCGCAAAAGCCAGTCTGCGCTTTCGCATGGCAGCGAGGCCCTTTTCATTGACCGGCTGTTTTTTGCAATAAAAGAAGTGCTGGCCAGCCGCTTCAATGAGGATGCCGTGATATTTGACAGGATGATGGGGCTCGGGAAAGAGGCAAACGGCGCCATGATTATGCCATATTACGGTTCCCACGTGATAGGCAATTCCTTCACAGCGAGCTTCCCCATACTGCTCTCGGTTGCATATGGTGGGGACTCAAAGAAGGCAGTCATTTCCACATTCGAGTCCGGCAGCTTGGTGCAATGGCATAATATCGGTGGGGTAGCCACCGACTCCATGTTCAACGCCATACTCGCCAATAATTTCAGCGAGCATCTAACTCCAAAAATTTTGCACTCAAAAATCAATTTTATGAATGGGGCATGCTCTGATTCAACTATCTCATCTTCTTTTGGGGCAATCATCAAGGCATCCCTTCCGCCCGGCATCTCAGACGGCTATTCCGAGCGTATTGTCAATATTAACATAGATGATCAACTCCATAGCCTGTGCGCGAGCGTCAATAGTGTCTCAGAAGCACTGCCACTTTTGTTCTCCGAACTCGGGCCATTCTACGCCGAATTCGTAATGAACCCCCACGCAAGTGGCGCAATGCCCGTGCAGCTGGCAAAGCTGAGGACGGCTGCATTCAAAGTGGATTTATCCGCGCGCCACCTGCCCATCCAAGTCATTGAATCAATAGGCACATGCGAAAGGCATGTTGAAAAAGTCCGGTCTGCAGGCCGGGTGCCGAGCGAGGATGATATTAGGTTCAATGAGGGCAATTCCGGATACATGCTGCACATAAAAGCGAATGGCCGGCTGCCGATGGAAAGTTGGTCCCTTCGCCATCTTTTCAATGCCGGTGCGGTCTTCCTTGAAGTTCCGGGTGCATCCAATTATAATTTCGGCTTCCATCTCGGCGGCTACCTGCGCGAGCTTGGCATCCCTCTCATCATCTCGAACACCAGCCCCATCTTCAGGCAAGATGGCAAATACATTGTCTATGCGGATGAATTCCTGCTTAACGGGCTGACGTACGGCGCAATCTTCGAAGCTTGAAGAAATAGCTGCTCTTTGCAGTGGAATCCGCCCTGCCCGTCCCGCTGCTGGCAAAACCTGTCCGCAGGCTTACTCCTCCTCGTCGAACATGACTTTTTCCGCGCGCCACGGGTATTTCGCGGACACGAATTTCCTGTGGTCGAACAGGAAGCCGCGCCCCTTGCGCGAGACATCCTTGCTGAACGCAAGCTCGTATTGCCCGCCGGCCTCGGAATGGTAGTGGAAAACAATGTCCAGCCTGCGTGCGCCCTTGCTGCCGAGCGCCTCGCGCACAAAAGCGGTCACGTCCCTTTCCCTCTCCGCCCCGGGATTGGTCTCGAAAACGTCCAGGTGCCGCTCGTTGAGCACAAGCTCCTTGCCTGCGCATGAAAGCGCCGCCTTGAAATCGTAAATCGGGTGCTTGAGCGTCTTGTAGACAATCTGCGCGCCGCCGTCCTTCGCCTCCAGCTCCCAAACGAATATCGGGCGCACCGCAAGCTCAAGGTGCGCGGCGTCCTCCTCCTTCTTGGCGGTTGCGTTGAAGTATGCGAAATACAGGAGCGCGAGGGTGGCGATTGCCGTGAGGACCTCAAGGTACACCCTGGTGTCTTCATAGGTTATCTGCCCTGAATGGTAGTGGACAATCACGATGCCCATGAGAATCAGGAGCGCCAGAACAACGACATAGATGTACTTTTCCTTAATCCACTCAAGGTTTGCCATGCCCCATTTTCGCACTGCACTTTAAAAAGGATGTTTGCGAATTCGCTGCGGGTATCGCTATGAAGTTTGATATTAGGAGCAGGAAGCGCGACCACGTGGAGTCCGCGCGCAAGAAGGACATCGAGTATTCGCAGCCAGCCGGATTTTCCGATGTGCGCTTTGTGCACCAGCCACTGCCGGAAATGGCGCTTGACGACGTTGACACGCAGTGCCGCATGTTCGGCAAGATGCTTTCCTCGCCGCTCATGCTGCTTGGCATGACTGGCGGCTATCCCGAGGCTGCAAAAATAAACGCCAAGCTCGCCGCTGCGGCGGAAAAGGAAGGGCTGGCATTCGGCCTGGGCAGCCAGCGCGCCATGATTGAAAACCCCTCGCTCGCGTCCACATACAAGGTGAGGAAAGTTGCGCCCGCCATCCCCATCATCGGGAACATCGGCGGCTGCCAGCTGAAGAAATACGGCGTGAAAAAGGTGCGCGAGGCGCTCGACTTTGTGGAAGCCGACGCGCTTGCAATACACCTCAACCCGCTGCAGGAGCTTTGCCAGCCGGAAGGAGACCATGATTTTTCAGGGATACTCGGGCAGATTGAAATTTTCTGCCGCGACCTGGGCATGCCCGTCATAGTGAAGGAGACCGGCGCAGGCATGAGCATGAACGCGGCTGTCGCGCTCCGGCGCGCGGGCGTGGCGATGGCCGACGTTTCGGGCCTGGGCGGCACTTCCTGGAGCAAGGTGGAGTACATGCGCAGCGGCGCGTCCCCCGTGTTCGAGGGATGGGGCAACCCCACGTGCGTTTCCATCGCGGCGTGCTCCGAAGTGATAGAGACAATCGGCAGCGGGGGCGTGAGGAGCGGGCTTGACGCGGCGAAGGCGCTCGCGCTCGGCGCCGCATACGCTGGCGCGGCGCTCCCGTTCATCCGCGCGAAGGAGCCCGCAAAGGAGGCTGCTGCATGGAAGCGCGACCTCAAGATTGCAATGCTCCTTTCAGGCAGCAAGAACCTCTGGCACCTGCGCAGCGCGCGCCTCGTAATATCCGGCAAGACAGCCGAGGAAATGAAGCGCATCGGCGTGGACGTCGGCAGGTATGCAAGAAGGTAATGCGGCGCAGGCGGCGAGGCGGGCGTGTGCCTGATTGCAGTTTTTGGCGTGCCCCCTAAACGCTTAAATAGACGTGCCCCCTAAAAGACATAATGGCTGGCTACATAGAAAAAAAGAAGGTGAATGGGGGCGTTTACTACTACTTGACAGAGTCGGTCCGCGAGGGCGGCAAGTGGAAAAAAAAGCGAAAATACCTTGGGGTGCACACCCCGCACGGCTTTGAAAAGCCGCGGAGCGAGCCAAAACACCTGCTGTCTCAGTCAGAGCTTAAGCTAATTGATGAAATACAGGAGGCATATTCAAAGGCACACAAAGTGGGGCCCACGCTTTGGAAAGAAGAGCGTGACCTTTTCATAAGTTTTATCTTCAACACCAATGCAATTGAGGGCAGCACACTCACGCTTGCCGAAACCAGGAAAGTGCTGGGCGGCAAAAAGATTTCAGGCAAAAAATACGACGTGCTGGCTGCAAGGAACATGAAAAGATGCATTGATATGATTTTCAGCCGCAAGGACGGCATGGGCGAGGAATTCGTGCTTGCGCTCCACGCGGCAGAAATGGGTGGAATACTGCCTGGCGCTGGAAACTATCGGCAAGTGGACGTGCGCGTTGGGAAGTATGTCTGCCCGCCGCACACAGAAGTGCTGCGCCTGATGGGCAACTTTTTTTCCTGGCACTCATCTGCAAGCAAATCCCTGCATCCATTCGAGCTCGCCGCGCTTGTGCATTTGAAGTTCGTGCGCATCCATCCTTTCCGTGACGGAAACGGCAGGATGGCGCGGCTGCTGATGAACTTTATTCTTCTGAAAAATGGTTATCCCCTGCTGAACATATTTGACAGCGAGAAATTGCTTTATTACCTCAAATTGCAGGAAGCCGATTTCAAGAAGCGTTCGAAACCATTCGTGAAATACCTGTTCAGGGTTTATGCTCTTCAATACAAAGGCTATTTGAATTTGAAAGGCGTCCGATAAAAAGCAAAAATTCACAATTAGGGGCACAGTTGGGTGGCTACAAAATCATGCATTGTAGCCCCCCAAAATTCCGGCAGCCTGATAAATCTTCTTCCCGAAATTGCCGCATGGCAGGAAAACTCACGCTGGAGGAAATCATCCGCAAATACACGCTCAAGAACGCGCTGGACTACAAGCTCGCAATCCCGGCAAAGGTGGTGGGCAAGGTAATCGGCGAATTCCCGGATGCCAAGAACGACATGAAGGCGACGATGAAGCTTCTCAACGAGGAGGCGAAGCGCGTGAACTCGCTTGCGCACGGCCAGGTTGAGCAGGAAATGAAGGAGTTCGAGTATGCGGAAAAGAAGGAGGAGAAAAAGGGGCTTGAGCTTCCCGGCGCGGTGCAGGGGCGCGTGCTCACCCGTTTCCCCCCGGAGCCGTCCGGCTACCCGCACATCGGGCATGCAAAGGCGGCGTGGCTCGACTGCCAGTCCGCGCTCAACTACGGCGGAAAGATGCTCCTGCGCTTCGACGACACCAACCCGGAGAAGGAAAAGCAGGAATATGTCGAGGCGCTGAAGGAAGGGCTTGCCTGGCTCGGCATAGAATGGGGCGGGGAAACCTACACGTCGGACAGGATGGAGGACTTCTACACAAGCTGCGACGAGATGTTCGTGAAGTACAAGGCATACGTCTGCACCTGCAGCGCCGAAGCCATGAAGAAAGGGCGCGAGGAGAAAAAGGAATGCGACTGCACGGCGCGCGAGCCGCAGGAGAACATGGCGCTTTTCAGGAAAATGCGCGAGGGCAAGATGGAGGCGGGCGAGGCCGTGGTGCGCTTCCGCGGCGACATGCACTCTGAGAACACGGTGATGCGCGACCCCACGCTTTTCAGGATAATCAAGGCGCCCCACTTCCGGCAGGGCGGGAAGTACACCTGCTGGCCGTCATACGATTTTGCCGCGCCCATCATGGATTCCACCGAGGGAATCACGCACGCGATGAGGACAAAGGAATATGAATTGCGCAACGAGCTTTACTTCGCCATCATCAGGGCGCTCGAGCTCCGCCCGCCGCAGCTCATAGAATTCTCGCGCCTTTCGATAAAGGGCGCGCCCATCTCCAAGCGCCTCATCACGCCCCTGATTGAGCGGAAGAAGGTGGATGGCTGGGACGACCCGCGGCTCCCCACGCTGAAGGGGCTTGCCCGCAAGGGAATATTGCCCGAGGCGGTGAAATCGTTCGTGCTCTCTTTCGGGCTCACCAAGGTGGAATCCGAGCCCAGCTGGGACGCGCTCCTTGCCGAGAACCGCAAGCTGCTTGACGAGAGGTGCATGCGCCGCTACTTTGTGCGCGCGCCGGCAAGGCTTGCCGTGGACGGCGCGCCGGGAAAGGAAGTGGAAGTGCCGAACCACCCGAAAAATGCGGGCATGGGCAAGCGGAAGATGGCGACGGCATCAGAATTCTGGATTGCGGGCACCGACGCGGACGCGCTTGCCGTGGGCGAGACCTTCCGCCTCAAGGAGCTTTACAACCTCGTGGTCACTGAAAAAACAGCAGGCGGGATAAGGGCAAAATACGACGCCGACGAGGGCCTGGCTGCGAAAAAGATACAATGGGTGCCTGCGGAGTCCGCAGTCGCCTGCAAGGTGAAAATCGCGGGCGACCTGCTGGACAAGGATGGCAACTTCCGCGAAAACTCCATGTCAGAGGACTCGGGCTTCTGCGAAGCCTCCTGCCGCGGGCTTGCTGTCGGCGACATCGTGCAGTTCGAGCGCTACGGCTACGCGCGCATGGACAAGCTTGAGGAGCACGGGCTGGTGTTCGTCTTTTCGTGCTGAGTGCGCGGTTGGCGTTTATGCTTTCCTGCCGGCGCGCCGGTTTTCATTTTTGTATATGTAAATCCTATCGGCATCGAGCCGCGGCTCGATGTCTGATGCATTTTGCTTCGCAAAATGCACATCGGATTTCCATATGCGGACAAAGTCTGTCCGCAGACTTTGTTCTTGTATTGGAATTTCTATATTCCAATGCTGAAAAAGTTGTCTGCAACTTTTTCATCCAGTGCTGAGGCTTAACTACTGGAACTTTGCGAAATCTTCCTCGCTCACTTTTGCAAGCTCCAGCACGCCTTTGAGCGTGCCTAGCTTGAGTTCATGATGAAGCGGCACCACGGTTACCGCCTTCCCTGCTTCTGTTTCTTTCACAAGGACGACATGGCTGCCTTTCTGCCTCTTCGTTGAAAAGCCGAACTTGTTGCAGAGTATGCGCACGCACTCTTTTCCGGAACATGCCTTAAGCCGGGTTGGCATAACCTGGCACCTCGAAGGTGGTGAGAACGGGGCGCGAATGTTCCTTCATCGGGCATTCCTCAAGATAAAGCCCGGTTGCCTCGCGCAGGTTCTCAAGCGCCTCGTCCATTGTCTTGCCCTGGCTTATCGTGCCGACCTCGGTGCACTTTGCTATGAAGACGCCGTCTTCCTTCCAAATAACCGCGCTTAGGGAAACCATAAGGTAATTTTGCCCTCAGCGGTTATAAAAGTAGCGTTCGCGAATCCCCGCTTCACTTTTTCGCAGGCGGCGCGCGGAGCGCGGCAAGCAGCGAGGAGAGGCTGGCATTGGTGTGGCGCATCTCCAAAAGCATCGCCAGGAGGATTGCACGGTCGGTGGTGTACTGCGCCTTCTGGGCCGCCGCGGGCGCCTCCTTCTTCGCCCCGCTCATCCTCGCGTTTATCTCGTCTATCACACCGTCCTTCACGGATACGCCCGCAAGCACGTGCGTGACGTCCTTGGACTCGGACGGGCCGGGCGTGATTATGCTGATGGAGACCAGGCCCAGCAGCATATCCGGGAGCGAGCGGCAGAGTTCCACCCTGCTCACGCGCGCATACGGCAGCACGTTGGTGTTGGTGGAAAACACGCCCTGCCTGATTATTATCTCGTTGTCCGTAAGCTCGTAAGTGAAGCCGTCGTACTCCTTCGAATAATATATGTAGAGCGGGAAGAAAAGCAGCGCAGCCATGCCTGCGAACGAGATGATGGCGGCCAGGAATATGCTCATGCCGAACACTATCCTGTCTGAATCGAAAACGTAAATCGAGGCGATGGCAAGCGCCCAGAAAACGATGAGCAGCGCGTACTGCGGCGCAAGCCACTGCGCCTTCACTTTCGGGTCAAGATGCCTCTGCATGGGATTACCTCTGTTTGGGTTATCTGCCGGCTCGCAAGCCCACCGCCTTCAGCCTACTTCTGCTCGGCCATTATCACGACGTCAGCGGTGTTCCGCAGCGCGACTGAAAAGCCCGGCTCGCTCCCTATCACGATGGTTTCCTTGCCAAGCTCCTTTGCCTTCACAAGCACCGGGCGGAAGTCTATGTCGCGCGTCATCAGCGCGATTGCCTGGACGTGCGGGTTGTACACCTGCACCATCGCCTCCACAGCCATCGTCACGTCAACGTCTCCCGTGGTGATGATGGGCTCGAAGCCCTGGTTGGTCATCGCCTCGATGAGCTTGTCCGATGCGTACTGGTCCAGGAAAATCTTGGACACCTTTATGGTGCCGTGCTTCTCGATTTGCTTCCGGACGCTTACCAGGTCAAGCCGCACGTCCTTCCTTATGACGTTTGGCCCGTCTATCAGAAGCGCGATATTGCGGTCGGTTTTCTTGCTCTTGAGAAGTTCCTTTACCTTGTCCAGCATTGCCATTTTTACACCTTTTTTGTTGTATTCGTAAATTTGATAATTTACGAATGCGGACAAATTTCTCTGGAAATTTGTCCCTGTTGCCATGGAATGGCAACGGACTGCCCTCAGGCAAGCGCGTTGCCATCCGGCCCGTCATATATTCCTTCTTTGCCTACTTTACTCCGAAAAATGCAATCGTGTTCTGCAGAAGCTGCTTTTTCACGGCTTCCACTTCAATCCCCTTTATTTCCGCAATTGTTTTTATAGCCTCCAGGGTGTCAGACGGCGACTTGCCGATGTAGGGCGCGTCGGACTCGGCAAGGAGCTTTTCAATCGGCAGGCACTGCACGGACTTTTTCCTCTCCTTGCTTCTCATCGGGGGGATTGAAACAACCGCCCTCCCCCCTGCAACCGCCGCCTGCGCCTGCTCGGCGCTTCCTGAAAAGCAGTGCAGCATGTACCTCAGGTTGAAGTTGCCCAATATCTCGAGCACTTCCGCCTCGGCATCGCGCGAGTGCACCACCACCGGAAGCCCCAGCCTTTCCGCGAGCACGAGCTGCGAAATGAAGCATTCGTGCTGCAGGAAGCGCTCTTCCTGGGTCTTTGCCCAATGGAAATCCAGCCCGATTTCGCCGATTGCCAAAAGCTGCGGGAGCGAGGCGATTTTCTCCTCCCATTCCACCAGCCGTATCTTCACGTCCGGGTATTTCATCGCCTCCTGCGGGGCGATTCCCGCGCACAGGCGCACGTTGGCGTTCTCCGAGGCTATCTGCGCGTTCCGCTGGTTTGCCTTGTCGGAATAGCCGCATGTGATGTGGAGGATGGAGGGCGAAAAGCCGCCTGCGCAAGATTCAAGATGGCAGTGGGCATCGGCAAATTCCCACGGATAATCAGCCATGCCAGCACCCCTGTTTCAAACGGAATTTGCCGGCAGCCGCCAGAGCGGCTCCAATGGCAAATTCCCACGGATAATCAGCCATGCCAGCACCCCTGT
>Ga0172381_10000448_pt1 | contig 49743 bp, 107 predicted proteins | sample Leawel6488metaG_FD_119754 | JGI IMG/M metagenome (GOLD analysis project Ga0172381, IMG submission 119754) | Leachate microbial communities from a municipal landfill in Southern Ontario, Canada - Leachate well 64-88 metaG | ecosystem: Engineered > Solid waste > Landfill > Unclassified | place... | reverse complement strand
GCAAGAGCTGGCTCGTTTAATGAAAATGGTCAACTCTTAAATGGGTATATAGTTAAAGGTCCAAATGGTAAATATATTACGTCGTCTGCAAGTGATGTCTCACTTGCGATTAAAGAAGTTCGATCTAAATTTGTAGATGCTGGACAGCATGAGTTAGATCCATTTGATATAAATATGGAAACAGCAGTTAATAAACTAGATTCAAAAACAATTACGCAATTGGATGGATTGGATACTGCTAGTTTAGTAAGAAATCCAAAATTATATAATAAAATGCTTTCGATAGCACCTGATGAAATGAAGTCTACATTGACTGCAATGCGTGATACTGCAATTAAGGTTCAGGAGGAGAAGTTGATTCAATTTGATACCGCGATAGAAGAGCTGAGAAACGTGATAAAGACCATCGATGAAGAATTTGCAGGTATGCGCAAAGCAGGATGTGCTTAAAATGGCTGACTGCGATAATATAGCATCTAGGCTCGATGAGGCAATGAAAAAGTTGGATGCTCTTACAAAGCAGAGAAATGCTGATAGAATTTTGCTCAGTAAGATGAAAGGGGAAACACAGGTATCCGATATACCTGACGAAATCCCTCTTGGAAATAATCAAGTTGAATTACCAAATATAGAAGTTCCAGTAACTAAAGTAGATAAATCTACTTCTAAAATTTCAGAAGCTGCTAACAATATGACAGAAACTGCATCGAAATATAATGAAGCTGTAAAAAGTGGAGATAAAAATAATATATCTGCTGCAAAAGCAAATGCAGATGCCGCAAAAGCAAATTATTATGCATTGGTAGATGAGAAGAAAACGATGGTTAGCGATATTGCAGATTCTATAAAAACAAAAGATGATTTAGTAAATTCGCTTGAAGGATTAACCGTTAAAGAGAGAAAAGAATTAATTGACATGACATTAGCAGATAGCAAATCATTCCAGAATTACATAGAATCTGCTTCTAGAGAAGAGGCACAAGATTTAGCTTCAGTTATAGGTTCCAAAACAACTGATGCAAATTATGCAGATAAAATAATGGAGTCACATTACTATGGATTTTCCAAAAAGATCAAGGACGATTCTTCAATAATGAATAAATTGTCTAATACTGATAAAGATTTGGTAAATCGTGCAAGTACAAGAGCTGCACAACCAGCCGAATTTTCAAAATTGGATAGGATAGAATCATCTATTGATAGTTATAAAGGAGTTGCTGATTCTGCCGATATCGGAAAGATTAAATTAAATAGTGTAATGGAATCGGGATCTCCATCTAGATCTCAAGAAATAAGGAATTTACTGACCGATAAAAATGTAAGAGATTATATAAAGAAAGATTATCGTAATGCATCCGATCAGATACTAAATTCGATATCTCTTGGGGATGAAAAGTTAGCCGAAGAAATTAGAGTATCTTATCTTAAAATGGTAGCTGAAGATATTAAAGCTAATAAAGGCGTTTTCGATAAACTAAGTAGTGGGACTCAGAAATTTGTAAATGAATTAGGTACAAATTATAAATTATCAGTAGACGATGGCAACAAATTACTGGAACTTAAAGATAAATTAGATGCAGGAACGTTTGAAAGAGTGCTTGGTGGTCATAAAATACCAAGAGCTAGTGATATATTATCATTTATAAAAAATAATCCAACCAAAGTTGTGCTTGGATTGGGAGCAACTGGATATCTTGCTAAAACCACAAATTTCTTTGGATTTGCGCCTTGGTCAACAGAAGAAACGTGGCAGATGACAGGTAGTGCAGTTATTTTAGGATGCGCTGGTGATCCTGTATGCATGTCTGAAAGGTTTGCTCAGGCATCAAATACTGCAATGAGTGCTAGATGGTGGTATATGAATGGTCCACTCGGACTCCTGGCAGAAGCTCCGTTGATAGGAGATTTGTTTAAAATTTTGGGTATGGGTCCGTTACATGAATTTGCTAAAACTGGTTTAATGGATCAGATTAGCAATCAGTGTAAATCAATGTGTGAATTGGGAACGTGGGATTGCTCTGTAGAAGGTCCGTGGGGATTTGGTGTACCTAAAACCGCAGAACAGATCAAAGAAGGTTTAATCGCGAATCCAGAATTATTATTCAAAGCTTCTGGAAAATATAAATATTCACAAGATCAAATTTCAAATTATCTAAAAATTGATTGTAGTGGTGGAGAATGTAAATCTACTGAGGGATCCATTCTTTCAGCTAAAGCTACCGAAAATGGAATAAGTGAAAGTGGATATTTATATAAAATGTGGAGAGAAGGTAAAATAGGGAGTTTCAAGTTACCTAGCACAGTAGAAACGCAATTTAAAGATTATGATAAATCTATAATTGCTGGTCGGGGGGATAAGGTTCCGGAGTGGGATGCTATTCAAAAATTAGTGAAAATTGATTCCGCCGAAACCGGAACGGCAACAACTTCAGCTACGTTAAAGGAAGATGCTTATTTCAAAGATAAAAATATGGCATTTGTAGCTCAAAATATGAAATCTGGTTTGCTGGATCCTGCTGACATCCAAAAAGTGTTTGATGGGGTTACTACCAATGGTAAATTGGATCTGGCAAAGGTTAAGGCATGGGATCCAAGCGCGACATATAAAGACTTAGAAGCTCTGTTCCCCGGTCAGGTCGTGCCAGCTCTTCAGGCAGAGTTCGCAGCTAAAATTATAGCTAATAAAACTGAAGCATTCAAAGAAGCAGGACAACTAGAAGCTAATAATCAGCTTCCAATAGGAGTTACTGCACTGGATGTTATGCCAGCCGACATGAAACAAGAGTTTTCAAATTATAACAGTGATCCAGCCAATTTTAAGGATACAGTAACAGTAACTCAGGGAGGAGATGTTACTTGGACAGATTTAACAGGTAGGTTCCAGAGTGCATATGCAGTAAATGGTCCAATGGCATTTAATCCAACTACTATGAAATATGATATCCCTGTTAAAAAAACAGAAGCCAATGGATCTCAGTGGGAGCTAAATCGACAAGCATATTATGATTGGGCTAATAAAAAAGGAGCTGGCACACTTGCGGAGTTTGCTGCTTCTTCCGGAGCATATACTTGTACTTATAAATGTGATGCTACATCAAGTACAGCTAAAAAATCATCTTCTGGATCATCATATTCAAAGAGCAGCAGTAGCCGCTATAGTAAAACTACATCAGAAACTGGATTGTTTATTGATGCGGGAGGATTGCAAGCAAATATCACTATCGCCGGAAAGATAGTGGGTAAAACAGATGAAAAAATACCAATGGATTCCGGAACTTATGATATTTTAATTTCAAAAACAGGATACAAGAGCCGCACAATGGCAGGGGTAGTTATTTACAGTAGCGGATATCGCAATCTATCAGTTACGCTATATAAAGATAGTACAACATATAGTCCAACGACATATAGTCCAACAACTAGCTCTTCGGATCATGATGTATGTGCTATGCTCCGGGATATCGGAGGAGTAAATGCACTTACAGCAGATCATGTAATGTGGATTTTCTATCTATATAAAGGATGGGATAATTTAGCACTTGCTATCTATGAAACTTTGAATCCTCGGCCAAAGGTAGTACCTAATACAGTTTACAAGGATGATTTCAATTTCTTGTATGGGCAGCTTACCGGGGATACAACCACAGGAATAACGATTGCAAAAATTTGTCCAGTTGGTGGATAGGGGATTTTCCCCTATCTAAACTTTGTTAATAATAGGTCTAACGGTTACAGTTCCAGATACCACAGTTTGAGCTGGTACTATTGCAGTTAACAAAGCAGTTGCTCCTGCCGATATTGTTTTTCCATACTGTTTACTTCCGGTATAAGTATAAGTTGCACCTGCCGAATTGGTAAGCTCAATCCCAAGCCAGTATTTTGCAGATACCGTTTTATTATTTTTAATATTATACTTATATAATATTGATTTACCGGAAGTAACTGTAGTTGGAATTACTTCAGTTGAAATTGGTATTCGAACCGCGTCCGTCGAGGACGCATTACTATCTGTAGCGTCCCAGGACTTCGCTAAACCGCTCTGAATCATGAGCTGGTTAATGTTGATGCCATCGCGATAGATAACGACTGTATCACGACCATACGAGTCCTGACCTTTGTTATCCATTGAAATTATTGTGCCTATTGGTATTTGGTTTCCAAGCCATGTAGCTGCAAGTTGCCCATCGGACCATTCGAAAGGAGCTGCTGAGACATGGTATAAACGATACCTATTGCCCAGGCCAGATTGAATTGAGCAAACACCATTGATTAAAGAGCTGCAAGGCTGGGCGTGGATCGTATCCCCGTCCGTAATAGAGGTTACTTTATAAAATGAGTTCGTAGTTGCTGCTGAATCTGTAGCCGGGATAGTCCAGCCTACGTTGCTCTGGAGCCAGGCAATATCTTCTTTATTAAGTGTCTTGGATCCAGAGATATCATCATTCGCGGCTCTCAGTGCGGATAACTCGTCTACTTCTCCGAGGTTTCCGTATAGAGCAGCCAGCTCTTTCATGCGAGCATCAGTTAAGGTCATAAGTAAAAATATGGTGTTATGAGATAAAAGAGTTTACTTTCTTGGTTTCATATTACTTTCTTGGTTTCATATTACATTTTTGAGAACAATGAATTTGTTTATCTAGGATGTGCTCAGCAATATCTAAAACTTTGCTAAACGATATTTTACCATCATGATACGGATTTTTAATAGTATAATTCATTTTATTTATACCAATCGATATTGATCCTGGGTAATAATTTGGCTTGTATGTCATTGTTATAATTACCTAAAAATTATAAATTACCCCGATATCGGGGTAATTGTTACCTTGAACAGTCCATTTGCTCCAATTCCAGCAAATAACTGCTCATAATCAGAGCGATTATCAAGAGTCAAGTTAAAAGATATCGGTGGAACACCCATCTCAGTTGCTTCTTTCTTGAGCAAACCAGTTTTGACCTTGAATCCAGTACCGCCTGTCTGGTATTCCTCGGTTTTCTGAAGGCTCTTGATCCTGGAAATAATTTCAATTTCTATGGGTTCAACATCTGCTGTGTTAGCTTCATTTACCACAAATTCTTCATCTTTCGCCATTTCTAAATCGCCTCCTACATCCTCTGTATTCCGATCTTCTTTACATTAGGCTTCCAGATCATGTCTCCCTGCATCCATTCTGGAGCATTAGTTGGCTTGGGAACTTGTTTTCTCTCTCCAGTGAAGAGATGAAGCTTCTTCGTGCCTTTCTCCCTGAGACTAAATTGTTCGAAACCAGCGTTTGCCGCTTTCAAAGCGGCTTGCCTAGGACTCCTGCCCTTATAAACTCCGCACACATTCCCGGCTGCATCACGCAGCTCAAAATTACGAATCTCTTTTCTATCCATGATAAATCACTACCTATTAAAGCATTACATCAACTGATATATAGTTTTCGCTGGTTTTCAATACGGCATGCTGATTATCATGGGTACATTATGTTTGATTTCCAATTCGTTTCATTTGGCAACGGTCTGGAGAATATATCTATCTGGTCAGAGAAATAATATTCAAGTGCTATTATATAGAAACACGAACCGAAACAGCGATATCATCAATACTAAAGCAAGCATCAAACATATTATATCCTTCTCGGATTTATGGAATTGATTTTTATATTATCCGACTATATTAACTAGGTGAGCTTATATGCGCAGGCTTACATCCTTCCCGGATCGTTGCCAAGTGTTACAGTAACCGAATTCTGGAGAAATGCCTAAGTCAGCTCGTTTAATGGTGAGTCTCATTGTTTGGTGGCCATCATTGGGCCTGTGGCCACACTTTAGGGCGGGCCACAGGGTTTCGGCTCTCTTCATGGCTCTGATGGTGTCGCGGCGGCTCACATGCACACCATCGGCTCCAGAGAATATCAATCTTGCATGCTGTGAGTCCAAAGCTACATCTCGTTTTCCACGCGGATCGTCCTTGCCATAAGTCTTGATATAATCAATAAGTTGGATGGCCCTAGCCATGATTTTGGTACAGACCTGGACAACCTTGCTATTTTCTGGCGTGGGCATGCTCGTCAGCCTGTCATGAATCTTGGTTACGAACTGACGGATATACGCATTAAGCATAATTAGCTTTACTATTGGCGATCTCTCTGCTTTCAAGGCAATATTATGGTTCTCAGTAAGTCTTGCCAGCTCTTTACCTCGAAGGATGCCGCTATCTCTTATAAGTTCGGCTATTTGATTATGGGTTAAAACAATTTCTTCTAAAATGTGTTGTAATTCGGATAATGGTATCTCCAGAATCGGTTCGTTTCCAACGGAAACATTTTTATCCTTAGATACACTATCTATTAGTTGCACGATGCCCTCCGGTAGCTTGGTCGCGAATCCGGAGGCTTCCATTATCTTCTCCATTCCTTAGCCTCCAATTTATGCTGCTTAAGAAATGTGCTTTGTTTTATTTAATAGTTCCGCTATCTAACATCCTTTTGAGTTGAGCTTCTATAGTTTGCCTAGAATAACCAATAGCAGCAGCAATGTAAGTAGCACGATGCTCTCCACTATCCCATATCTTCTTAATATGAGCTATCTTTTCTGGATCCTTTTGTAGCCTCGGTTTTAGAGGTTTGCCTGCTTTCGAAGATTTAGGTTTGGGATTAATTTGGTCTACTGTAATTTGTTTTGGTTCCTTCGCGAATGAAATACCCATACCTTCCTTGATAATATCCTCGTAGCTCTGCCTTCTTTTTCCGCGTGCATTCAATGCATCCCTTAGTTGTACTGTTATACGAATTGATGTATATTTCTGTTTGGGCATACATTGCATATTTGTAATGTATTATATTTAAGTCTTATGACATAGATATGATTGATAATAGATGTGCATTGCATGCACACTATGCTTATTTGATGGGTACTTGATAGATATGCTCAATATCAAATGTATGCATAGCATAATCGATATGCATTATATTGGTACTCTACTTGATAGTACTTGCATACATTGGATAGTTGCACATATCAAATTAAAATCGCCTATATAAGCCAATATAATTTTATAAATATGCTTTCGACCTGCAAAGGTATGGGTTTGCGCGATGGATTTCAAAATTCATTATTGGTTCTACTGATACTGATACTGATTAATCGATAACAGGCAATTGTCGATAATTTATTTCATAGTGTACCAGAATGGGAAGTTAGGTAAACGCAATTTTTGGTAGTTAAGAAAAAAGAGAATTGTCGAATAGTTACACGCACTTATCCAGCAGTATTTGTATGATAATTTAATCTCCATATTCATCAGCTACTGCATACCACAAATCTTCAAGCATATTTCTTACATATGCTTGTTCAATTCCAGAAGATGTTAGTTCTCTATAATAACGATCAAATATATCTCTGGAACTATCTTTAGTAAATTCGATATCAAGATCATTTTTTGAACTCATAAATTATCTCCTCGCAAGCTAAACATTGCATTTCATCTTGTACTCTACCAAAAAATACACTATTACAGTTAGGGCAACGCTCTGGTATCATATTCACCTTATTCGCAAACCAACTGGAAACCGTGGTATGCCATCTTTGCTAAATCCCTGATACTTAACTGTGAGATGCCTATCTATAAACTCAGTTGGATTCTGGTACAATCTCTTAAGTTCTGCTACAGGAGCTTTTAGTTTAGCATGAAATACTTTCCATTCGGGTGTTGCACACGTAAAAGATCCAATAGCGCCTTCAAGAGAGCCATTGCCTTCGGTAAATCCAATAATAGAAAATTCACTATCTTGAAACTCTTTATATTTCAACAAGTTCTTAGATCTCTTATTTTCATAAGGCATCCTGGGATTACGAAGTATAGCTCCTTCGAATCCATCTTCTACAACTTGATCATGATACTTTTTAATTTCTACAAAATCGTTTACCCTGAATGTAGGAGTGATAACAATATTTGTACCTCTTGTCATCTGCTCCATAATTGAGTCAGCAGCTCTTTGTTCATAAGGTGCTTTCTCGGTCAATCCCCGAATCCTGGGAAAATCATAAATCCAATAATCGATGTCTGTGGTATCATGATCCTTAGCCCTTATTTTGCCAGAGGACTCATTAAAATCCTTACCGTGCTGGTACAGCTCACCATCAAATATCTCTCCATCTTCCATGATCCTATTCAGGGAACGATTTATATGTGGCACTGAATATATAGGGAGTCCCTTACGGGAAAAGAGCTGCACTTCACCGTCGATCTTACGAGAAATCATTCTTTGACCGTCGAGTTTTGGTTGGACTAGCCAATAATGATCAAAATTGATGTTTTGAGGACAATTGTGTGCGAGCATAGGAGCATAGCCGCCCTGCGCTAGATCGGTGCCAGCTCTTTCTGCTTCTTCTATGCTTTCCCAATAGCTCTTTTTCTTGTCATTCCATTTGGAAGCGGCCATTAGTTCGGCTTGCTTTTCGAGTGTTGGAGATCGCTTCTTATCGATTACCTGGATCTTATGTACTGATATCTTACCATCTAGTAACCCTTCCTCAGTGACAAGATAATTTCCTTCAGATTTGATACACCATACTTGAATTTGTTTTTTAGCTGTAATTTTATAAAGAATTGGAAAATCCATATGTATGCCTCCTATACAAAATGTGCATTGCATAGCAACCATGCAATGCATGCACATTATGCAACTTATTCATCTAATCCGTCTGGATGCTCTTTTAGCCAATTGAGCATTTTCTCGCCAGTTTCGATTCCTGGTGTAAAGAAATAATTCTTACCAAATAAATGTGTTCTATCCTTTCCAGCAACTGCTGAATTATCTGAATTAGATAGCTCCAAGAACGTAGTACACTCGTACTTTAGTCCTTCCCTGGCAATTGGTTCTAGGCCAACCTCTTTTGGTGCCTGCTTGCCTTTCTCATTAGTTTGTAGAACGTAAGATGTTTTAGCTCTTACACATACGATAACATGAGCATCGCAACTTAGTATTTTCTCTATCAATTTCGTATGCTCTGGTGTTACTTCTCTCCATGCTGTATAAGAATTGCCTAGACGCTGTGTAACTTTATCATGGATTTCAAGGCAGCCGCCTTCTCCACTCCAAACATGAGAAAACGAGTCCAAAATTATAACTTTAGCTCCAGATTTAAGAGCTGCGTTCATTGCCTTAATATATCTCTCTGGAGAATATGGTGGATCTAATCTAAGTGTTCTATATTTACCAATTGTTATATCTCCTACTTTAGATCCGGTGTATAAAGATCCTGATCCATGTTCCGTATCAATAATTACTATGTCTTTCCACTTACCATCTTCTCCACACAGACCTTTTCCTACCAAAAGACTGCCCATTGTCTTACCTGATCCGGATGGACCTGACATACCCACCCGAATGAAGGCTTGGTTTCTCTCAGCTTCTTCTATAACGAACTCATCGGAAGCAGAACTTCGTGTAGTGACCACAGGAACACTTTTCTCAGCCTTCTTAGGTAATTCTACCTTGGGCTTGGGTTTAGTCGATTCTGTCTTACTTGGCGAGGTTTCAGGTGGAGCCTCGTTTACTTTGTCCGGAGTTTTAGTTTGTTCATCTTTGGATTCTGTCTCAATGTTTTTTTCATTCCTTGTTTTGATATCTTCAGAATTTCCAGATTTAATTTCTCCTGTGATTGATCTTTTATCAATTGGTTCAGTTTCTCTCTTATCATCGTTTCTAGATTCTTCAACAATCTTACCTCCGCATTTCTTCAAAACTTGTCCAATCGCTTTTGTAATATTCCCAATTTCACATTCAATCTCAAATGTTCCGGGATTATCCCGAACTTCAATTACTTTTCCTAGTAATTCCCCATCTTTAGAGATTTCTAAAACACGATCTCCAATTTGCTTCACAGTAAGAGCGGAGCCAAACGTGCCGACTACAGCATCATTTGCACCCCATTCATTGATACAATTAAAAAAATTAGGTTCCATATTTATTCTCCTATAAATTCATCTTGATCTAAAGTAACCTTTACTTGAACCTGAGCATCTTTACCATGATGAATAATCATGGCAACAGGAACTACAGAATCCTCGAATATAAATCCAAGCTCTTTCTTGGCTTTTTGATATGCAATAAATAATTTATCTTTGATATCATCATCGGACATTATTTATCCCTCAATAAACAACACATTATTCCTAGCTGCCCATTGTAAGGTTCCTTCATAATCATCTTCCTGGGCAACTGCCTTATCGAGTCTGGATATCCTCTCACTTTCTATGGTTTCATGTCCTATGCGCCATACAACCCTTTTATTAGGGTCATCGACCCATATCTCAAAAGACATTCCAGCTCTTTCCGCTGGAGTAAGAGCTGCCAACGCTGTGCTCATTACTTGATCATGATTGAAAGCCGATACCGCTGCTTTATGACCTAACTTTGCGTAACGCATTTTCATTCATCTCCATATTAATTACAAATTTGACAATTTTGCAAAAGCATCTTTATTACGATCAATACTTTTGATTATATTATCGCGCATATTAGAAGGTAATATATCTAAATCATCGTCTACAATTCTATAAGTTAATTTAAATCCATCATCTAACAATATCAGCACCTTGATCAACATCAATTTTTGCCATATCATCAATTGATGATTTTGGTGGATATCTATCTGGATTCGGTACATATGGCTTAGTTTCTATAATAATCTGAATTTTCTTAACCATCTTAATCACCTTATTCTGGTTTATCTCCTACGAACAAAATCGTCTTGCATTCTGGATATTGCTTATCTTCTGCAAGTAGTTGTGCAGAATATAATTCTCGTTGATCCTTAAATCCAATATCATTCTTATCTAGAAATGATCTAACTTTTCGATATGCTTCGTCTGAATCGTTTGCTACAACATACGATTCGTTGTAGTTAGTTGATGTCCCGCTGAACACACCAATTAATTTTACTTTATATAATTTCATGTATTTACCTCACGTCAATTTCAGATTTTATTTATTTCATTTAAAATTTCACGGGCTTCTAAAATTAACGATTCCATTGCATCTTGATCCGGGCATGTATCACAATCTAATTCAGCAACTTTTTGAACCAATTCAATTGTTCTCTTGTACAATTTCACCATTTTAATCACCTCAAATCAATTTCTTCAGTATATTCCTCAACAATTGGCGTTTCCTCACTCGGAGCAGCCAGCTCTTTGAGCACTTCAATAGCCATATTTGAATAAGTATCCAATTGATCCTCATATTTATCAATCGCCATCATCCTCTCAGGAGTTTCGGCTTTACATCTATCAATTGTCTGCAATGCAGTCTCAATTGACCATCTATCAACATTTTCTTTTGACACCTCTCGAATGTATTCGGCTCGTACTGTCAGAATTGGCCTAGATTCTTCACCGTCTGGAACATAAATGCTAGGCTTGCCTATCACAGCAACGAAGTTTGGTGGTTCAATTTTCGCCAAAGAATCCATTGCATCCAGATTATAAATACCAGCATATACTAGAATATTTCCTGTTGGGTCAACTATCCTGGCTCGCCAGTATTCATTTTCTGCTCCAATATCGTCTTTTTCAGTAAGTGTTCCCATGATTAAGACACGATTGCACTTAGCTCCGGTAGGAGTCAGTACAAAGTTCGGTGCTTTATCATCTCCAATTGCTTTATCCATAGTTATTTCGGTATGCTTCAGTTCATTTGCAAAAACTCTGAATGCAATAGATCTATCAAATGTCATCTTAAGCAACTCCTGCCAGAGCAGATTGAATTTCATCATTCGAAAGAGCTGGCAGCTTGTCAAATGTCATAGCCAGAATGTATCGGTCCACCTTTCTACCAGATGCTAATATGTATTCTCCAATTAGTATATTTTTAAACGATTGTGCAACTATAGCACCATCAAGAGCTTCCATTGCCATTATTTTGGCTTGCTCTATCGTGATACCTGTAACCTTTTCAGTCATTTCTTTATTCAAGATAACTTCCTGAATCTCTTTTCCATTATCCAACACCGCTTTAATCCGCAAATCGTAAACACCATCAACCTTACCATGATCTTTACAAATTAATTTATCTAGGGATTTCTTGCAGATAGGACATCTCTTAATGAGTCCGGATCCCTTCTGGATATCCACCACGGCCCCTATGAAATCAGCTATTACTTCTTTGGCATCAATCTCTTCAGCTATCTCTTCTATTACGCTTGTCTTATTCATCTTGATACTGAAATTTCCTTTGAACACATCAGAAATTACATTTTTCAGCAAATAATTCTTACCTACTTCCATATCAGGCAAAGCTGATTTTGTCCATTTCACAAATTTTATAACTCCAGTTTCATCGCCAATTAGTCCGGCCTGCGAGATGCTATCACTTGTAGAATCCCAAATTTCCATTACCTTTACCTTAAGATCTACCCATTCTTCGGGTTTAGTAATATCTCCTACCTTGACCAGTACACTATTCTTGATAACGGTCTTTGCAGGTGCAAAGCCATTCTTTTTCAGGAATGAATTTAGTACTCCTCGAAGTGCTTCTTGCTCAGGTACTCGGAAATTCTTGACCATCGTGTTAAACGATTTCTCGATTTCAGCTTGATTAATCTTCTCTACCGGAACACCAGCTTCTTTGAGCTGGGTTACAATCTTTTCTATATATTCAGACATTTATTCATCACTCCACATACCTTTGATAAAGTCTACTCTAAACGCAAATTCCTTACCCGCGTCAGTTGAAAATATTTTATCCCCATCCCGACGTAACCAGCTCTTTTTAATACCAAAATTTATGAACTTATTAGCCTCCCTAAAATTGATTTCCATCACGTTTACGATTTTAAATTTCAATACACCATTATTAGATGCATTGATTATTCCGGCCATGATCTCCCATGATATTCGTTTTGACATAATTACCTCGAAATAATTTTTACTGGTATTTTCTTAAGTAATTCAGTAACTTCATCTAACCTTGATTTGTCAATCTCTAGAGTTATATAAACGCATGTTTGCGATTTCTTCCATTTCTTGAACTCAGATATGAAATTTCTTGATCTGTATCCAATACAATCTTGTTCACCTTGCCAAACTATTTCAATATCGTTTTTACCAACATTTATTATATTATTTCCATTAAGCTTACCTCTTCCATCGTATTGATCATCGAGCAATCCATCATCTTCAATATACCAATCGTCCGATAGAGTTTTTAGAAACTCTTCAATTTCAAACATTGAAATTTTCATTTAAATACCCCATACATCAACATGCTTTAATCCATTTTGAATAATCGCATATCCGTGATTGATTTTATCATATGCTTGCTGTGGATTTTGTATTTCTAATGTCATACATCCTTGTGGACATTTTGATGCTGGGTAATCGTGATCTCTGCATTGTTGTGGACGTTTATCATATATTCCACAAAATACCAATCCATCAACTTCTACGATATGTGGACATGGATCTGGTTGACTTATTGGTGACATTCTTCTACAACAATCTCCGCAATGTAAACAATGCATATTCATTCCTCAAAAATTATCTGTGCGATATCAACAATAACTGAACAATTTTCATCTAAATTAATAACAAATTCTCCCACCAGATCTTTATACCAGCGCATACTAATTTTGCTTTTGTTTGGAAAAGATTTGGTCATTTTTAGCAAAAGTGCCGCATCGAAAGTGGTAATAATATCTAAGTTCGTTTTATCTAAATCAACTAATCTTATTAAACTTATATCTTTTTCATTTTCCCAATTGCGCTTATATTCAAACGACAGCTTTTTAGATTCTGTTGAAATTTTAACTAATCTTGAACTTCTATCTCCATCTTTCCACATTGAAATAGTATTCGAAATAAAATCCAACAAAATTGATGTTGGAAACATTATATCTTTTTGCAACAGTGGCCTAATACCATCAAAATCCGGTGGAATTGGAATAGATCGATCTTCAGAATATGATATTTCAACTGATCCAATACATAGTACATTGTTTCCAATAGATACTTCAAATTTTGATCCTTTCAGAGTTTCTAACACTCTAGAAACCTCATCTAGCGATACTATATGTTGGACTCCATTTTTATCATATTTATAATTGTCCAAATTTACCATTTTTACGGTAGCGGCAACTGTATTTTTCATGTTGCTATTTGAAATTACTACACCTGATTCTTTAGCTGAGATCCAGGCCATGTCACTTGCAGCTCTTGCTGCACGGATAGCACGCACAAGAGATGACTTACGTATCTCAAAACTCGTCAATTTTGTTCCTCCTATATAACTATGCCTTGGTCAAAAAGAAGATGATGTTCTGACTATAAATATGTTTTGGTCAATAGTTTATAAGCTATCTGATCTTACAGCATCAAGTTTCCACCAGTCTCCTTTATAAACATGCGCTGACATACTCGTGCAGCCCATAATACCTATTGGCATATCTAATTCATTGGCGACTTCTTCCATCAAAATCGCGAAGCCTCGCATATTTGGATAGTAAGCTGATCCATAATCATGGGACCGAAAAACCAGAAACATGTTCAAACATTCTGCGCGATATTTCCAATCTACAATACAACAACAGGCGGGGTCTGAGCTTTGGAGCATACCAGGATTACCAAGTCGCATAGTAGCGCGTCTGGTATTCTTGAAGTTACTGAGTAGTTCAATACATGCTTCTCTTTGGTTTATCTTACCCTGGTCCTCGAATTCCCAATTATGGATTTCTTTTCCATAGGTATACTGGAAGCCATCTGGCACTATTGCACCAGTAATTTCCTTCCTAGCATATTCCTGGATAGCATTTTCTGAGGTAAATTCAGTATATCTGGGTATCTCCTTTGATCGTGGATTGAATATAATACTATTTAAAAATATTACCTCATATGTCGGTCCATGCTCGGTTATTACAAAAGAGCTGGCTTCGGATATATGGGTCAACGCCTTTGTATGAGCATCAGCAGGATCCCCAGCTCGTATTAGATTACATCCAGACCATAAATTATTAAATGCGTCGCTCATACCCATCTCCTAAAAAGAACATTTACATAATTTTGTCCATCTTTGTTAGTTCCTGTTGAACGTTGCGTACTCAATGACCAAGTAACATCTGCTGTCCAACCATCTATTTCATACTCTTTCAATGTAGTTTTCAAGGCATCGATAAGTTTACTTTTATCATATATGCAATCGCACTCAATTATTACCTGCTCTGTTTTATGTTCCATCGTTTTTCCAATTTTATCAAAATCATATACATTAAATTTTACTGACTGAGCACCAAGCCCTGTAACAATATTTCCAAATAATTCTATTGGAACATCAATATCAACAACAGTGATATGTGCATTTGAATCTTCTAATCTAATACTAATATAACTATTTCTTAATTCAGATACTCTAGAAATTGACAATTTCCCATCGTATTTCATTTCCTTTCCTCCTCAGCATGTCGATATAACTGACATCCGTTATATATTGTGCATCCCCCGCCAAGCAAACCACATTGATCTCCTTTTTGACAATCACAAGGAAAACGATGAATTGGCAATGGTTTTGATCTATCCATTATTTAATTTTCTCCTTTAATGCTTTTCCAAATTCAGTACCTTCCGATGCTTTTAATGTAACCCTATCAATTAAATCCTTTTCATATTTTTGTAATTTTCTCTTTTTTCCAATATATGGATGCGCCGTAATCAACGCGGCCCATGCTTCTGATCTCAAACTGGATTCAGTTTCTGTTCTATCTATTAATGCTTTTTGCGAAACTAATACAATATCTGAAAATAATGATGGATCAGCTACCAATCGTGAATAAACATATGATAAAAATTCATTGCGATTCATGACTTATCCCCAATTGGCCATTCACTAACTTCTAGCATGCGACGTTCCCAACCATACTTACCAAAATAAATCTGCATGTATCCTACTTCTGTTTTCCAAACTTTAGAAACATATTGCATATTATTATCATTTAAGTACGCAATAATTTTCCAAAATGGATCATTTGGATCTATTGAATTCATCCTTTCGCCACCCATAGCTTGTTTCTAACTTGTTTTCCACCACTTTCTTTATATTCAACCTTCAAAATCAATTTACCACGACTTTCGGACACCTCTTCATTTATACCAAGATCATTAGCTTTCATCAAAGCTGTTTTAAGATCCCTCTCCTGGGTTCGAACTATTGCCTCCCATCGTGCCAGCTCTTTACGCGAGCTTGCTAGAGCAAGTTGGGCATCGTAGCAATCTTCTAAAAGGTTAGGATTAATTGTCATCTCTTTTAGTTCATTTCTTTTGAATTTTGTTGGCATAATTCACTCCAAGTCAGCCATTCTTGCTATTGCGATCAAATTTGCTAAATTGAACCACTCTATATGTCCATTATCTTCATGCCTCAATCCGATCATCATTTCCAATTGAGCTTTTGCAGGGTCAGAACCGCCGAATGAGTTATCTAAATTAATTCCAGTTACGACAGCAGATATTCCTTGGTTATATGGAAAATGCATATCATTTCTACAATTTTTAGTACATTTTACAAGTCTTTCATGATCTTCTTTCATAAATGTTCCAATAGATTTTCGTTGCTTTAATATATCAATTACTTTTGGAAACATTATCAATGTATTTGCAACTACTTGATTGTAATCTGGAAGATTATTTATGTTAACATTTCCAGTTTTCATGTATTCCCTAAGCTGTGATGCAGTTTCTACCATCTTTGACATATCATCTGTATTTTCTACCATACCTAATGCCTCTATTACTCTATATCTTGAATCCCACTCATCTACTTTAACAGGTTTCAATGGTTTTCTATATTTACCATCTGAAAAAGCATATATAAAATTATCTTCAAACCAATCTTCTGGATAAACCCTACCAGAAAAACATCTATATGCTTTAATGCAATTTCCACAATCTCCACCATCACATTTAGTATAATTATTCATTACTATCCCCTTTATCTAATTTATGCGAATACCCCATACTCAATAATACGAGTTTTCCATATTCGATAGCCAGCTCTTGCATTCCAATTGCAAAATAACTCTCATATAAATTTTCGCACGTTTCAATTTTAGATTTAAATTGTGTTAAGTCCCAAATCAAGTTGTCAACTTTACGCACAATACTTTCTCTTGCAAGTTGCTCTTCAATATTGCATTTAATCATGTTTATATCCTCCGTATAACTGAATTAATTTTTAGTAAATTCTACTTCTAAATCCATTTAAATACCTCTATTTTCCATTAAAATACGGTATCGGATCTATCCAACCACTCGGCCTATCCGGTATTACAGATGGAACACCACCAAGTTTCATGATTTTAATTGCGTTATTCAAACTTACAAAATAATCATACCAATCTGGTTTATTCTTTGATAACCACAATCCGTATGTTAGAAATCTAATTTCACTTGAACTATGCCATCCAAATTCAGGTTCTAATTTTGATAAAATTTTTAATACGTCTCTTGGCTTTTTATATTTTTTTACATGTTCATACATTGCAGAAGTTTCAAGCATTTTTGTATTAGACATTAAATCACTCCTATAAATTTCAAATGTTTTATAGCTTTTGTTTTATATCGTTCTCGTATTTTATCACCAACTTCAGCATTTGGTTCAGTGTCAAAATCCCATACATCATAAAAACTTTCTGATACATTTCTATCAACCATATCTTTGAAAAATATTGCTTTAGCAGATTCCTCTATTAGAACATCCATCATTATTACCACTTACAACCACCTCAAACCTATCTCCTACGCGTTCTCTAATCACATTTCCACCGTTTAATTTCATCTTTTTACCTTCTGGTACTTCTATTTTTTCACCTTCCTTAATACATTTTTGGACCAATTCTATGTGATCGCACATTCCGGTTTCGAGCCACATTGAACACATGCAGCAAAGAGCTGTAAAACGCTTGTTCCAAGTCACCGGCCACTGGCCATGAGTATCACCTACGATAAATCCCAAATCATCTTCAACAGCTTTGATCTCATCTCCTAATTTATAAATTGATATCATTTTTATCTCCCAAATGTTTTATTGCATCATCATAATATATTCCTGGACCCCATATTCGGACGCCTTTAATTGTTTTAGCAACACGTAAAATTCCACATACTGCTAACGATCTCATATCACCAGGAGATAAACCAGAATTAAATGAACGAGAAGGTTCTTTTTTCAATCTACGAAACCATTCAACTTTCAATCCTTTTCTGACAAATTCATCTATCTGTCGTGTAAATCCGCTTAAGTACGTCATAACAACCATTCACCTAAAATTAATAAAATGATTTTATTTTTCAGTATCGTTACTATCAAGCAAGCACGGATAAAGTGCAGCTCTTTCTTCCCATTGTTTCACAGGGAGCATTGTTTACCTTCTTTTACTTGTGCTGTCATTACTGCATTACGTATTTTTATAGTATCTCCTTTTTTAAATTCTCCAGACATATTTTCAATCAATGAAATTATTAAATCCATTGAAAAATCGTGGTCCTCTAATTGGTTATCTATTTTAAGCATAAAAATTAATATATCTTGTTCACTTTTCATTTCAACTATATTATCTATCAAGTCACCAATTGATACTTTTGTAATGATTTCAATTTCTTTATCTTCAAAACCCATACGTAATCCTCCTAGCTAAGATCTACTTGATATCATCACATTCAACGCTTCTTCATCTAAATTTTGCACCTTGAATGCTATTAAAAGCATTATTGCTCCGGATCTTTTAATAAGTTCTTCGTTAGAAATACCATCTTCAGTCAATAATTTTTTAATTAATTCAATATCATTTACATTATATAAATTGTCATTAACATATTTTAATACATGTTGTCCGGATACATGATAAAACATGTTACTAATAATCGCAAGGTGTTTCTCATTCATATCTAATCCTCCCAAACAATTTTATAAACAATCCCCCTCTCTTCGTCTATCAGCTCATTTTTCATAGCTGCGCTGGCCATCTCTCTATTCCAATCTACCGCAGATTGAACCCACTCGTCTTCAATTTCATTTACTTTTTCATAATACTCCCAATTTTCATCTAAATGATTCTTGTTAACTTCATCTTTAAATTCCTGTAACATTTTTATATATTCCTCTGCATCTTTTGTTAATTCTTTAACATGATTTTCTGCAAAGTCTTTTCTAGCCTCCCATCTTACCTCAGAATAATTAAAATCGCAATACTTTAAATCGTTATTCTGCTTTTCGTCAAACATATCGTCTATTTCGTAGATCGATATCTTTGAATAATCGAAATCCGGGCCATAGGAATTTCCGGATTGAACAAATTGAAATTTTTCGTGCTGTGGATTATCATCTTCAGATCCTCTTCCAGCACCTACAAATTCTATTAGTGCCGGGAAAATATGTAACTCCCTGGAACCATTTTCTTGATTCTCTTCGTCATGTGCCCATTCCCAATTTCTTAGTATATCCTCACGGGATAACGAGATATAGATTTCTTTTGTCATTTAGTCCACCTCTTTTATGAGCTGATCAGCCTTGCAGCCCTGTGAATTGAACATACTGCCGAACCGTACAAATATTGTCCCGGTTTCTGCGTTTATAGAGGTGATTACACCACGCTCACAGTCAGGATGATAGCGATTTCCGCCAGCGTGGTAGGGAACATATATTACGGCATTTCCTGGCTCGAATGACATTAGGCCACCTCCTTCTTGCTCACACCATCTATCAGAGTGTTAATTTCCGCAAGCCGCTCTTTTACATTATTCTCTTGAAAAACATCCTGTAAAAGAATTATCTCCATGATACCGGAATATTCATCTCCGGTAAATGCATCGCATTTGTATTCAGACTCATCCCAATTAATGTAACTTAGCTTTTCTTTCAAGGCAGCTCGAATTTCAGGAGGCAGTCGTCTTTTTGGTGTAATAAACCTCATAACCCCGTCATCCTGCGCATCAATAGTTCTAACGCTATCAAAGAAGTTCAGGTAAGCCTTGTCGCCACTGTATCCCTGCTTGATTATGTCGAACAAGTAGTGATGCAGACCGTTAGTCTTGTCCTTTATAAGTTTTAACAGTTGCACCTTTACGTCCTCGTACTCCTTTTTAGTAAGAACAAAATATCCCATAAACCCATCAGAATCTTGTCCAGCGACGAAATCGGTTGATATTGCTAAAACAATAAAATCATCTAACAATGTATATATTGCTACTTTTTGTGGCCAATCATATCCATTGTACCTGAATAAATCAAAATTCTTTTTATGCCATGTACTTTGATCAATAAAAATCAAATTAAATTTGTCTTTATCGAAATTATATTTTCCATTTGATCTGATTGTAACTATCCACGCTCTTGGTATATCTGGTATATCAACTAAAATACCTATACCAATTAATTCTTTTTTATCAGATTCGTTAACTTTCATCTCTATCTACCTCATCCATTGCTGCCATCAGTGTTAGTATTTTCGAATCAATTTCTACGCATTCATGAGAATAAATTAATATTGCCTCAGCCAACTCAATAGATAGCCCTCCTTATTGTACTTCCTGATTTTCTGCTGCAAATTTTATTGCAGCCATTTCGTTCAAACACTAAATCACATAAATTATTCTGGTAATATAATTTACATGATGCTTCGGGGTTATAGGTTCCGTAGATCATGCTGTTTTGACCTCCTAATTTACCAATTAAATGTCACCTTTGGATATACGATTTTCTACAGCTTGTCTAACTCTAGGATTCAGATAGCATTGTACGGGTATCTCACCATTCATTTCTCGCTTAATTGTTTTTAGATGACCTAGCGTAAAACGATGTCCTTCAAATTCAAAAACAACTTCTCCACGCTTCGATTGTAATTTTTCAAGTCGTGTTTCAACCATGTTTTTACCTCCATCTACCAATTGATCTAGAAGAATTAAACCGCTTGTGCCAGTGGACAATTTGGTCGTCATCGATCAAGCGATTGCAATGCTCACATGTCTGCTGGCTTTCGTTATTGTACTCAAATTCCTGTTCGCAATATTCACAATAGTATTTTGCCAATGTGTCTTAGCTCCCTACCACCTTATTATCCTCTACCCATCCATATATCTTTTCGTATAGATCATCTTTATACTCTTCCGGTTGTGCCAGCTCTTTTAGGTTGTCGTCCTCTTGATCACGCAAGAGCGAAAGAGCTGCGATACGCATTATGGACATGAGCTCTTCTTTGTTGAATCCTAGTAATTTTGTCAATTAATCATCTCCTAATTACCAGCCCGCGCTAGATTTGATAACAAGAATAGTAATAGTCCAGCGGAGGATTCTGGTTAGAAAAAATTAATTAAAATTCTTCATCTAATATTTGTTCAAGTAAATCTATTTCAGTATCTCTCATTAATTGGTATCCGTGAGCCATTTCATTGCATTCTTCATCTAGTTCACGAGCTACTTCTTTTTCACGTTTAATTTTTCCAAGTTTATCAAATTTTCTTTCGTACTCTCTTAGCTCGTTAAGAGCATCATTCAATATCTCTTTACTAGATTGTGGTGTAATAACCGACATATCCAATGCTTTGCGAGCTTCATAAGAATTCATAAATCAACCTCTATTCCAAATACATCTCCTAAATAAATATCATTAAATTGCTTAGTATATAAATTTCCTGTATAATATCCTTTTATATAAATACGCTGTCCGTAATGCTTTTCCAATATTTTTTCTAGCTCATTGATACCGATTTCCATTTTATATCACCATCTCACAGTAATTGCTCCCCCATCTAAGTATTTCGTACTCTGGTCCATCTCCGACATAGACATCCGAAATCCTAATGATTTTCTTTGTCAAATTATTCATACACAATATATCTATTGCCGTTGAATCGTTAACAGTTCCAAACTCAACTTGAAATGAATTGGATTCTATACCAAACTTAGCCAGCTCTTTTTGAGCGAACTCAGTTAATTTTTGTTCAAGAATTTTATTCATAATCCCTCTGCTCATTTTAATACCCATCGCAGTTCACGAAGTGCTATTTGAGAATCTTTATGATTTTCTTTGTCAAAAGCTTTCCATGCAGCAATACGTTCATTAATTTCTTTTTCAGATTTCATAATCCCTCTCAAATAGTCCATACCTCTCATCCGAAGCATCTTCATTCATAGCCTGGATCCAATCTTCTCTTTCGCACACTTTACATTTTGTACCGTCGCAGGTACGGTTTAGTTTGCCATATCTGCAAGGATCCTTATCATCTAACATAACAGAAGTACTTATCAATTTTAAGTTATTTCGATGCCTTTGTCTAAAATATATTTTCGCATTTTCTTCGGCATCGTCATCATCTTCTCCTTGAACAACTTCTTCGTATGTTACTTGAATGATAAATTTTTTCATACTCTTTTTCTCCAATGAATACATCCAAAGTGTTCGCCTGTCATTATCGTACTACTATATCCTTCACAATCAGAAGAATATAATCCAAAAGAATTAGTACCATCATCGAATCCATATCTAGATACATCTTCTGCTTTTTTGCAATATCCTAACAATATTTGTTTTAATTTTCTATATTCAGAATCTTTAGGTTCCCAATCCCCGCACGTTTTACATATCTTTTTTGGAGTCATTGAATTCCTCTTATTTATGTAATTCCTGATAAATTTCGTCCAATAAAAAATTGTTACGTTGCATTTCCGATATCAATATATTTAGTGAATTGTTTATTGCTGATAACTCTGCAATCATATTTAAAATATCTCTTTCATTCATATTCCCAATCCCCAACCTTCACCTACAAAACTATTCGAATGCTTTGTACCCATTACCTTAACCGGAAATCCTCTTGGATCTGATTGAAGCTCTATCGTGATATTGCTCCTCTTGGCTATCTCCTCAGCATCCTTTCTTAAGACTTCCTTTTTGTTCTCCTCTCCGCTCGTAAGGTCACGATTGCAATAAGCAATATTCAGCTCTTGGAGCCGGTATGCGATGGTTCTTAATCTCCGTATGTCGTTTATTGGTATCTCTGGAAACGATTCAGAAATTGATTGGATATCGGCTTTTAGGGTCATTGTTTCTCCATTATTCTGAATTGGCCAATTGAATAACCTTCGCTATCACGTATTTCAATAGAATTGTATTTATTCAACAAATATCCATTTTCATTACCATCTGGATAATATTCACCTCGGTCAATTTGTTCCAGCAATTTCATCATAACGGGTACAACATCTGTATCTATGTTTTTTACTCTAAATTTAATTTCTACTTCCATATCAATTCACCCTGTAAATATAGTATGTCTCACCATCGATCTCTATTTCTCGCTCTTCACCATCATAAGATGCTAATGATCCCCGGCCATCCATGTTTATTACATCATCTCGCCAATCTTCAAAGCTATCTGTTGTTTGATCTGCCTCTACAGCTTGTTTCCACATATCTTCGTCTACATAATCTTCCATTGCAGAATCTGCTTCATCATCCGTAAGAACACGGTATTCACCACTGTTTTCGCTAATTGGCTCACGATATTCCAGCTCCTGACCAAACCAAGCTGCTTGAACTGATTGAATATATTTTTTTTCTGAATTAGATCTATATGGAGCATCACCATACGGATTATCCAATAGATGATACAATATATTCTCTACATAAGCAAATTGATTTTTTAATTCCGCATCAATAGGCAACCTTGGCTTAATAGCTTCATAATAATTATCTCGCCAATACTTTTCTGTATATAATTCATTCTTTAAATAATTATTGATATTTCTTACATCAGGTTTACTTAGTAAAGATTTAAATTTGGCAAGCAATTCAACTAATCTAGCTGGAGATTTACCATGCAAAACTTCCCTTTCATCAATTGTATAATAATCATCATTTTCTCCTATCTTGTCATCAATGCCGTTTATATTATCTCCATTTTCCCTTAGATACTTGACCAGGGCTTTTACTTTTTCAGGATTGTCATATTCATCCAACTTGAAACCACGATAGACTGACATTTTATTCTACCTCCTCGGTATCTTCTTTCCAATGTTTCGCGTTATCTCGTTCGGTCTTTAATATTTCTTCCATCATTTCATCGAAGTCATCCATCTTATTCCTCCGCAGCCCATCTTTCAGCCAACTCATTAATTTTTTCTCTACAAGTTCCAGTTAGATCTAATTGCCACATATGTTTAGCATATTCCACCTTTTCAAGATAGGTAAGGTCGTTTCCTTGGAATTTATTTCTTAGATCTTTCTTTATGTCCTCAGCCAGAACACCAGCTCTTTTTGATATGCGCTCGTAATAATCAATCTCATCCAGATAAGGAGCATCTCTATCAAGCATCTCATCAGCCTTTTCCAGTGCCAGATAATTATCTTCCTTAATCAATATTTGTTCTACCCAACCCACCAGCCAATGATTAAAATGAGCTATTAGAATGTCTTTTTCATCAAATGTTTTGATAACGTAATCCCAATTGCTCTCTTCCAGGATGCCAGAATCTCTATTTTTACCAACGATCACATAGTAATCTGAGAGATCGTCACCCATATACGAATCTCCGCTTTCCCATCGCTGGATATTTTTATACAACCGATTGTGCTTTTTCATGAACTCCAAGACAAATTCATAAGAATCTTCTTTTTCGGACTCCATTTCTTCAGGGTAAACAAAGTTATGTAATTCATATTCTTCATCCAACATGGATTGCATATATTCATGAGATTTATTAATATCTTCAATTTTTATGAATATATCTGAATTGTAATATTTTGGATAATTAAAATGTAAACTATATCTCGCGGTCTTGGTTTCGTTCTCGATTTCAACATACAAATGATGGATCTCAGGAAGATTTACCTGGGCCGGTGTGAAAAACTCTTTAATTTGATCCTTGTTCATTACTATTATATTTTGCATTAATATCTCACCTCATTCCATATAGTTTAAAAAGCATTCTTCGAATTGCTACGTTTTTCCAAAATATTCCATGTTTATTCGTTATCTGGTGTGATGATATACAAACAGCAATACATTCTTCTTCGTATTCTATACTTCCTGAATTGATATCATCGAACAATTTATACATCATTTCTTGCATTTCAAGTTTTGAATACAAGTAAAGATTATCATACAGCCATTGAATTTCTTTTATGGTAAGTCCTGAGAAAAACCAATCTGTATATTTATCTTTTAATTCATGGAATATAGCAGGTGGAATTGTTTTTGCATACCTCATAGCGTCACTTGTTCCATTTTCATAAACAGCTACCTCCATTGTATCATACATATACGGCGGAAGATTTTCTCTTGGATAGCAATTATGATATTTAGATCCTTGAATTGATAATCGGTAATTCCCTACATGGATATCATGAAATAGATTTCCATCGAACTTGTACAATAAACTTATGACATCTGGCATTTTTATTCACCTTCTAACATCATGAATTTCTACAAGAATCCTATAGTTACTGTAATTTCCAGGCATTGTTAATATACCATCATCTAATTTTTTCCATATCCGAAGTATATCGTTTTCCGGACCTAAGAACTCTGTACCACGATCTCCAACTATTGCCCAATTGTTTACCATTTCTATCATCTCCTTTTATTATTTTATACATAATTAGGGATATTGGGTTTTTAGACATCGGGAGTAGGGTGAATTAAGCTAAAAACCCAACTATAATTTCTGCAAAGCTTGGCGAACCTTGCAGTGGGAATTATGAATTTCTGCCAGGATTAGCAGAATGGTAAATAATTAAAATTATTAATTAAAATTTACTTATTTAGTAATTCGTTATATGCTTTTATTCTATGTCTTATTTCAAATTTTGAATATCCATCAACAAGTATATCTTTTAATTCAGTAATATCTTTCAATGCTCTTTCAATGTCTTTTTTATCATATTCATCTTTTAAATAATATCTTTCAACTATATTATCTATTTTATCACTCGTTTTATACATTTTTTCTTGTTGCTTTTTATATTTGGCCGATAATCTATTTAATTCATATCTATCTTGATCAGATATCATTTCAAACCCTCTCTGGCTCTTTGCAAGCAGGACATTCTACTATGTTTATTTTAAACACAATTTTTCCATCAACTTCATTTGCTCCACATGTCATTTTTACATGTTTTGTACCATTACATAACGTACATTTTTTGTCCATTCTAAATCCTCCCCGGCGTTCTATGCACAAATCGCGTCGCCAGCTCTTGAGGTACGTTAAAAATAAGAGCTGTTGTTTCTGTGGCGAGCTGGAAATTTCTAAAAGCTCCAACAGGAGTGATGAAGATCATATTATAGCTCCGTAAATCCGTAATCTGCAAGTATTTCCTTATCGTTGTAAACAGTACCGTTTGAATCATGGTTTCTTTCGATTTGTAAAGCTACTTTTATACAAATTTCAGATAATTTCTCAAGCGGTACATCTTTTTCATAAATTGCTATTTTAAAAAGTTTCATTTAATCACTCCATTAGTTTCATATGGCAATCTAACAATTTTATTGAAAAATTTATAGCATTTTTGAACATTTCAGGGGTTATCCAAGGATATTCGCATAAAGCATCACGATAAGTTTTACCTTCTTGTATCAGTCCCATGATAAATCTGATTTGCGTTAGGTTTTCTGGCATTCTTTTTAGCCTCTTTTTGGAACCAACTTAATTTTGGTTCATAATACATCCAATTCGGATCCTCCCAATACATACCATTCGATCTAGATGAACGATATTCTTTTCTACAAGATTTGATTACATTTTTACCAGTTGCTCCACCTTTAGTACCTTTGATCGGCTTTGTTCCCATCGTCATCCTCAATTACCCCATCCTTTTATTGCAATCCATTCAGTAAGATTTTCATTGTAATATGTTCGATACCTAATACCAGTAAAAGACAATGCTTTATAACAATGACCGATATATGCAATGTAATTTATTGCATCTATATTTTCATAATCAAAATCATCAAAACACTTTGTTGCTACTAATTTTCCAAGACCGTCAGCAACCATTTCTATTCTAGCTTTTGACATTTCAATCACCAAATTGTTTTCTTTTGGATTCAAAATACTTGATTTTCTTTTCTAATTCATCTTTAGCAAATTTTCTAATATAAGTAACCAGAATTTCAATATCGTACATTTCTGGATAGTTATTACATTCCGTTCTAAGGGTTAACTTTTCTCCGTCTTTAATAGCTATGAATTGCGTTACACCGATATTAATAATAACACGCTCATCATGATTCAGAAAGTGGTGCTTACTGATTATTACAGTTGCATCTAATCGTTGTTTATTTAATTCCTGAATTAGATCTTTTTCAAAAGGTGTTAAAAGATCTTCAACTAAGTAATCCATCTTTCCCATGACGACCATTTTAATCACCAAATTCGCTCAAGCAATCTTTGTATTCGGATACCGTAGTAACGAAAGTTCCGCCAAATGGAATCTCGATGCCGAGATCCTGCTTAACCTGATCTCCCCGGTAACCTTCATCAATAGCTTTCATTATGGTTCCATCTTCGCCAAAGACAATGAATACTCTTCTAGGGGTTCCGTTCCCGTCGTTACCTGCATTTAGTTTGATGTATAGAATTGGTTTCATACTCTCTCCTGAAATCCGCAACCATTGTATTCCCATTTCTCACAAACGAATCCGGTTTCGGCTTGCATTGTATCCTCAACAGCACATCGATTATCCCAAGGATTTATCTTATCATTGATTTCTTTTTTACATTTGTTTGTAAGAGATATATCATATGCGAATTTAATAGATCTCAATAGAGTTCTTAATATTTTTAGGTTTCCACCATGCTTACAATTCCAACAACCATTTATAGTTGTCATCTTTTCTCATCCATGTAATCCAAAAGTGATACAATACCCAAGTCACTTTCTTTAAATCCAACCTGCTCCATAACTCTTCTCGCTCCAATTACTAAAGAACGTTCTTGCCATTGAAGAGCACTTAATCCATCTACTACAAGCATGGCATTATTTGAATCTAAGCCGGTTTTCATACAATCAAGAGCTGTCTGCGCTTTGTGTAAATGCTCTGCAATGTAAGATACTTGAGAAGTTTTGTCTAGAGTTAATCTGCTAATATCCATTAAACCATCTCTTATAACTCTTTGCGTGTCTCTCGTCCGTAAAAGAACCAGTACAAAAGTCATACTTCGGATGAGATTCTTTTGTAGGCTCGTTCTCACTTTCAAATTCTTCTGAAGTTCCCTCAAAATGTCCTACATACCAATCAGCCCTCATTCTATTACCTTCAAATCTTTTCCAATTACCCATTCAACTGTGTTTATAAAATCTTCATCGGATAAACATGATTCATATAAATATTTCATTACTAAATATCGTTCTAAACATTCAGAGTCGTTTTGTCTACTCCTTAATTCCAAATCATCATTATCTAATTCTTCCATATTTATCCTCCTTGACTTTCTGCCGCGAAAAAGTTTTAAACTTTTTCAGATCAGGTCAAAAGGACTATATCTGCACGCAATGATTTTTGTCCTAATTGTTCTATTACCGATACTAAAATTGAATTTCCTATATTACTTTTATTTACCTCCGTATTATTAAGATGGACAAACTGATAATTAACAGTTTCAATGCACGACGAATTATAAACATCTACAATTATATCATCGTATATTGAATTAGTAACATCTACAATTATATCATCGTATATTAAATTAGTTGTCATTGTTGCTGCGGTGATATATATCGTTAGAATTAATCCTAGAAAAAATTTATGCATTTACCACCTCAACTCGCCATACTGATTTTCAGGAAGCCATACTTCAATATCCTTTCCAACTTCAAGACCGTTTGCTTTTGCTTTGCAATAATTATACGCCATTGTCCACATTCTATAAGGAGCATCTTTTCCATATTGTAATGATGTAATTTTGCTTATCCAAAGAAGCATTATTGGATGACGACAAACCCAATCAGTTCCTTTGTTATAGAATCTTGCCTCTTCCCATATGCGTGGGACTATTTCGGCAAGACTTTTCAAAAGAGCTGGACCGTTGCAAGCATCCATCATTTGCAGCGTGTCTTTAAAATCTTTCTTTGTTAACATTCAATCCCTTACCTTTTTCGCTATGCATCCTTGTCTTACTTCACATTTTTTGCAGTTAATGAAACCTTGCTCATCTCCATTTCCATCATGTGATGTGCATCCAATCAATCGATTGTTTTGATAAACTTCTTCACAAGGTATTCCATGAGAATCGAACATCTAAAATCCCCTCGTAACTTCGCCCATATTCCTTAACAAATAATCGGTTTCTGTTTCTTCGCACTTTTCCATCATGTTTCTTGCTCCACAATGGAGAGCTGCTAAAGCATCTTCAATCCGAAGAATACCATCAATTACATAGCTCCGTGTCCATTTTGAATCTTCTTTTTGAAGAGCTTCTAAAATTTCAATTGATGCTCTTCTTGCGGTTTCTGCTTTTTCTACTAAGTAAGATTTATCGTATGACATTAATTATCCTCCTGTACTTCGATTTTAGAAATTTGACTTTCTTTAAATCCTAGCTCTTTGAGAATTTCTGTCAAATTTATCAATTCTTCCTTTTCGATCTCTTTAAGATAATCTTCTCCCGAATCAGATTCTATACCTCCCAACCCACCCGATGATATTGTTTGAATCACACCATTAATAATAACTTCCGCCTCAGCTCTTATGAATAAAAACTGATAGTTTCCGGTATTCAAACTCTCCATTCGTTTATAGTTAAGTTTTGCCAATTTAGCATAATCTCTTTTCTCTGCTTGTGTTTTTCCATCAAATGGGTTTGGATACGGATTAAAATAGCGATATTCATTTCTTCCCATATCTCCCAAAACTTTTCTATCAAAAGAAAATCTTGCTCTTTTATTTGAATACTCTCCTAACCAGGATGTATCAGGATATTCGTCTATATCGCGTTTGATTTTAATGGACTCGATTCTTTTTCGCACAGTTTCACCTCAATCCATTTTACTTACAACGGCAGCCAGCTCTTTATCTCCGGTAGCAATTGCAACCATTCCAAGTCCCATTGCATGAGATTGTTGGATACTATTTGTGAGCGATTTATCATATTTTTCTTTCACTTTTTTATACTCGGCTTTCCAGTATTCACAATCTTCTTTCAATAAATCAATCTCTTCGCAAAGTTCGAATATGATGATATCAATTCGTTTTCTCATATTTTCACCTTAAAAGTTTCAATTGCCCATTTTCTCATAGCTGACGCTTCAGATCCGGCAGAGTTCCATCCTCCACCTTTATTCCAAAGGTCAAACAATTCATCAGGAATATCAACGCCAGCATCATAAACTTCTTGTGGAACTTGATAAACTGGTAATCCATCCCCACCATAAGAACCGCTTAGAGTTATTGTATGACCTTTAATTCTTGCTCGGCCCATCATGAATTGACCGAATTGCTGCATTGCAACCATGCGAACGATTCCACGCATTTTACCTTTGAGAGAACCTAATTCATTTCCTCTATTCGGATCGTCCATGAGGATGAGAAAAGGAGCTCTTCTTGTGCATTGCTCGGTTCCTCGGTAATATCCACCATTACTTTTCAGGTACATTTTTATCCCCATGTATAAATTTCATAAAGCATTCTTCAGAGCAAAAGTCTGCATCAGGAATTGTTACACTATGTTTTGGATAGAATATTTGTGTTTTTTCTCCGTGATCATTGCGTATTGCTGCAATTTCTATCCAATTTGCTCTAACTTCTTCTTTATCGATTTCTTTCTTACCACATTGATCGCATTGTTTACCTTTAAATTCGGACATTTTCTTTTACCTCCCAATATTTATAAGGACACGGATTTTCCTCTGAAAACCAATCTTCCGGTAGGCAATACGCTTCAATTCCACCACTTCCCTCTTTTACTTCTCCATGTTCATCAATTTCATCTTCTTTTATACCGTCGCGAAGGTAACATGCATTTGGAGCGCAGGGAGAACAGAATGGAGCCAGAGTATAGAAAGGAGATTTTATTATGAAAAGATCACAATCGTCGTTGGAAGCTTCGATAATGAAACCATCTTGTTCATAACGCATTCGAGAACATTCTGAGTTCCAATTATCGTTTAAATCCTGTTCCGCGATTTCTAGCATTTCGCTGATTACATCATCACTTAGATTCAATGAATTAATACTATCTTTTATTTCTTGCCATTGCTCTTCATAACTCATATCTTTGGCGTTTTCAAAGAACTCTTCAGCACAATTGAAAAGATCGTCCTTTGGTATCACTCCATAGTGAATACCTGTTTTTATATTCATGTTAGAAGTTATCATTAATATCCCTTCAAGTTTTCATTACTTTTTATTGAAGTTGTAATTACAATTATTTCTTTTATTACCATGTAATGTTTATCCATCTCTTGTTGCCAAAATTTCACTGCCTCTCTTTCATCAGTAAAAAATTTAACTTCTGTATTTTCATGTAGTATCCCTGGATGATCTTTTTCAGTTGATCTATCCGTCATTGAAATTCTTATTGTTTTGTTACTCATGAAAAAGTCTATTTCGTCAGACATTTTAATCATGCTCCATAGGTATTAATCTAAATCCGGTTGCATTCATGATTTCATACTGCTCTTCTTGTGGTAACTTCTGTAAAAGAGCCGCGACTACTTGTCGCATAATGAAAACTTCTTTATTTAGATCGCTCTGAAGTTCAGCAAGTGCCGAAATTCTATCAGAATCGTTCACTAACATCCCTCTATATCTAATTCGATTCCTGCATCTCTTCCAGCTTTTGTGCAAATTAAGTTTCCAATTGCTGCCGTTATGGATGATCCAGAAGACCATCTTTCAACATCATTGTTAAAATGAGCTAAGTAATCAGTACCAAAACGCTTGACTACTATTTTCATTGATTCACCTCATTGGTACTAATTTTACAAGAATTCTAACTTTTGGATGGAAAAATTCTTGTAGTTCACATAGCATATCGCTTTCTGCTTGAATTTCTGCTCCTGCTTCGGTTGGCGATTCTACTTCACCAATGTAAACAGCGTGAACTGTTGCTTTATATTTCATTATTATTTCTCCATATTCTTCTTAGCTTCTGCTACCAGATTTTCATCAATATGATATCCGAGCTTATCCAAAAGAATGATAGCCCTGGCCGAAGAGCTGTACATCGTGTCGTTTCCTACTGGAGTTTCCATATGGATGTCTAAGGCTTCCTCATCGAAAATGATTTCAGCTAACAAATCAGCAGCTTCGTTAAGGAGCTGGCTTTCTTCGTATTCTGTAAGATTCATATAAATTCCGCCATTTCATCTATTCGCGCAAATTCTGATCTTAATGCTTCCAAATGCTTTATTACTGCATCGTTATACATTTCAAAGATTGGATCACTTTTTGCATAATCTAAATGATTATAAGCTGAATCAATCATTTTCTTAATTTGATCTCTGAACGTTTTTATTTCTGGCATTTCAAGGACTCCTATCGTAAGGATTATCATCGGGAATTTCGTTATCTTTGCAACAATCAATACATGTTGCACCATTTGGCAATACTAGAAACTCGGTTCTTACATTTGTAAACTTTTCATGCTTAGTAGCTACGATTTTATTACACCTTACGCACTTAATTGGTTTACACAATGATACTTTTATACCTATCAATTCCCAATTAAAATCTTTTGAATGAGCTATGTAACAAGCTCCTTTTACTGGAAGTATAAATTCCAATAACGCACCAGATTTAGTTTTAAATTTTGCAAGCATACTACCTCTTTATCAGCATTCCCAACCTTCGCAAGTCAAATACTCTTGCAAAGTGCTCGATTTTTCTAAGTACTGGCCTATTCTCAAAAATGGGAGGCTTAAATTCTCTAAACCGCCCGCAGCTCTTTGGTTCGTTGGTTATCATTAATCTACCTCATAAATTCCAACAATTACTTCTGGAGGTTCTAATAATTGTTCAACCGTAAGGCATTCCGATGGCATTGGATCACCGATACGTAGTTTTCTACCAAATGCAATTTCTTTTATATATTCATCTGCCTTAACACTTGGGTAATTAGTTAACCATTTCATTTTCTCAATCTTCCATATTGCACCTTATTTAAATCTTCATTTTGCTTAAAGGCTTGATACATATCGTTTATATATGTTTGATAGTCTTGCTCTCTAGCTTGTCTTGGATTGATATTTATTCCTCCTTTTGACTATCACCGCCTCTTATAGCCTCAACTAAAAGAGTGCGGTAGGTAAAGGAAGTACATTTATTTTATTTTCTTTTTATCACCGTCCATAATAATTTCTGCGTTCATCTCTGGATATACCTGTATTGCAATTGTGCAATTAATTAAAGTTATTTCTACTTTTTCCATTAGATCACCTCAATATAAATCAATCGTTATCCCTGCATCTACTAAGGTTTGTCTAAGTTCAACCTCCTTTTCTGGCAAGAACTGCCATCCTGCCTTCCCGGTTATGGTTTTATCCTTGAACTTTCCTCCCAATTCGGAGAACTTTCTTCGGATTGCATCAGGAGCTTTTGCGGCCCTTCGGCTTGACATCTTAATAGTAGAGCAAACGATTCTATCTTTTTCTTGGTCCATTTGGACCAGAGCTATCAACTCCTCTGTATCTGACTCTTTTTGAGTCTTTTTTTGGGTCTTGTCTTGAGAAATAAACATCCTTGAATTATTCTCAAGGAAAAGAATTGCAATGTTCTCTTCGACTATTGTTTCTTGCGTTTTTATCCCAAGATTATCTAAGAAATGCTCCATATTTGATACTGCATCATCGACATTCTCAGCCTGTAATCCGGTAAGGACTACTTGTTTATTTCTGGATACTTTAAAATTCATTTCCAAAACCTGCCTTTTATAATACATATTTCTGCTTATATTATAACGCAGAAATTATAATAAAATAATTTAAATTCTTGTACCGATTACAGTAAATACTTCTGGCGGATCGTAAAATATTACATTATCAATAAACGAAAACGTAATACATGCAATTACCAAAAATATTATAAATACTATTACAACTAATCCAATTGCAATCATATCGTTCTGCTCAGTCATATTATCAAGTCCTATTTCCTCTTATCAATAACTAGGAAATTATAATAAAAATATTAAATAAATATTAAAAGCATATTCAATATACATAGAATTACTAATATTAATAATGCTAATGCAATTTTTTTATTTTCTTCCATATTAATCAGTCCTATTTCTCTTTTTTATCATACAGAGAAATTATAATTAAATGTTTTAGAAGTTCTTTCAGTCGATGCACCTAATTAATTTTGTAGGATTCATTAACTCAAGAAGAGTATAAAACTTAATTTATTCCTAGATTAATTAGGACTTTTCGGAATGCAGTAGTAACCACTAGAGAAAACCTGCACTAGAAAAAGAGTAATCTTTTTCTAGACTTTAGTTCTCTCTAGGTTTGTCGGTCTTGCTCCGACGGTAATTTTGGAAGTATCTTAATAAAAAGCTTAAGCTAAGAAGCTTTTTATCAGTATCCACCCGTTATTATATAACCGGAATATTGAATTATTCCGGACGGTTAAGAGATTTCTTCATTTAGGTTGTTGGCCGAAGCTAAGTATATAGCTTGGTTGCCATTTTCGCGGTATCCGTTTATTGGCTTATTTGAGTAGCGGTTAAGCTTTTGACAGTCAAAACTAAGGTAACTTAGTCTTTTTCTGCTGCTTTTCCGGCGATCCCAATTAGGTCAGAGTTTCCTCTTTTGCTTTACATTCGTGATGATTAGCCTATTCTCACGTAGAGCCTAAGCTAGAATGTTGAAACTCCGCTATTCCGCCCTAATTCCATCTCTGGCCAGCAAACTGGTATCTATTTGCTAACCTCGATCCATGTCTCCGAGCTTGAGAAAAACCCTTGGAGCTTTCAGTTTGGGTCTTGGTTCGCGGCCCGCTCCGGCCTTCCTCGCCTCACTCTTCGACATACTACCCTTCTCTACTGAGCATATATACCTATTGGCCCAAAATGCTGATAAAATAAACATATTTTGACAAAATGTGTAATCATGTATTGAAAATATCATCAAAATGTAAGTGCCGCATCTATGAAATTGTGTCACTATTCTTAGTACATAAGATTTCGGTAGCAGCGGGCGTGGCGCATGACAATTAACATGCGCTAACATACAGTAGAATATAAGATTCGCTTGTTAGCGAATCGGTTTGGGGATTCGGACGGAGGGCGGATATAGAGCGCGTGGCGTGGCGAATCGGAGAAAAACATAACGATACCTGCGAATAGCCGCGCGATGGATCGCTAGATTGCGGTTTTATGACGCGATGGATTGAGCGATGGTCCCGGATTAATTGGTGACTTGTGGAATAAAAGTTATAATTAAATTGCCGTTTGAAATATTAGATTAATATAAAAATGATGCAAACGTGGGTCAAAGCAAAGAGGTTGAGGATAAAATAAGAGAGATAATATAAAGACAAAAGAAAAATAAAGCATGAACATGACGGTTAGGACCGATTTGATTTATATTTGAATTATAAAACTCAAAAAACAATTTGCGGTATATAGTAATTGAAATATGAGGAAGATAATAAAAAGGTAGCACCAAAAAAATACTTGTTTTGTGTGAAACAAAATAAAAGTATATAGATATTAAAAATAAAAAAATAAAGCCCGAACACGCAAGCGTGGACATTGACATGTCTATTGATACAGATTGAAGATAAACTGCGTCCCTATAATAGCTCGCGCGGGTGCTTGCATCTCGATTTTCGTCTGCAATCTGCCGCTCGTTACCTACCGGGGGTCGCACCGTACAAAAATCGGGACAAGCCCTCTTTTGTACGGACAAAAGTATGGTGGTGGCCTAATGTACCATACAACAGTATGGTGCTCAATCCAAAATCCCCTCAAAATCCTTAATGTCTCCCTGGAGACTCCAACTAAACCATCTAATCTATCCCTAAAATCTCTATCGTATCCCTGGATACCTCCTAATCAACCCCTTAATCTCTATACTTAATCCTCTAAAACCCTAACTCCAAATACTCCTATCGAAAATCATTAACTCTCTTCTACTTCTACCTATTATAGGAACACCAAGAAATTAGCACTTTCTTATTAATACAAATTAATATTTATATCAAAAAAGTTAAATCTTCTAAGTATTATCTAATCACTCAGTATGGACATCAATCACCTTAATCCACCCCTTCTTAGTCCAATGCTTGATCTTCCCGCCGAACTCTTCACAGTCATATCCATCAGCCGATCTACTCATTCTGATGCCTTCGCCACCAGCATCTCCAACAAACCAATTATCAGGTCCAAGCCACTTGAATCTCATTTTATCACCTACTGATTCGCAGTAGAATACACAACTCTTCTCCTATCAGTTATCTTACTAGGAGTAGTTGTAACTGCAACTTCCTCTTCTTCAGCTTTAGCAGCAACAGGAGTAACAACAACTGGAGCACATTTCTTGTAACAAGCTGCCTGTCTAGCTCTGAGTGCAGCCAATTCAGCACTTGGCGCATTCCTAGAAATAGCATCGTTTATAGCATACTTATATTTCTCATCACAATCACAAGTATCGCTATCTTTAGCAATTATTTTTGTAGTACAAACTGATGGTGTTCCTGAACAGCATTTCTCAGTAATCGCACCGCTCTTAGCCACTGTTTCAGTACAGCCGGTAGTTGGTGTAGGAGTTGGAGTAGGTGTTGGTGTCGTTATATCTGTAGTAACGCATCTAGTAGCGTTGCAGCAAGTTCTAAGGTTGCCTACTTTAGTGCATATTTCTTTAGTACAATTAGTGTTGCAATCATTCAACTCAGTTTTTTTAATTTTAGCAACTGAAACCGTTCTAGCTGCTTTATACTTAGAATTTGATGCAGCTACTTCAGTTGCCTTAATTGCTTGAGCTGCTTTTATTTCCTTGTTTACTTTATTTATTACCTTTTTCAAATTATCATCACATGAATTAGTGCACTTGGTTTTATTATCACAAGCTAATGAATAAAGATCTGTTTTATCATCAACCTTGACAACGCAACCAGGCGCTTTAGGATTTTCCTTCGGAATAACAGTAGTTATGGTCATAATTAAAAAAAGTATTCTAAACTAAATAAACTTATGCCGTCTAAGAAGCCCCACTGTTATATTCCCCATCTGGTTTCACGCTTACAAAAGAATAACCAGCAGCATGCTCTATAGCTAAATGTGGTGGAGCTTTTTGATAATATAAATACATTTTTAAATAATCAACAAATTCCTCTTCAGTCATGCTAAATATAATAGCCATCTTCATGATCAACATGAATATAATAAATTTTACTATCTAATTGCAATTTATCTCTATTTATATAATCATCCAATACCAAAATACCTACAATAATATCAGCTCCAATTATTACCATTACTAAAATATGAAAAATATTACATGACCCAATTCTTTTTGCTAGGTCTGCTAAACTCTCTTTAATCGACACGAATTTCCTCCTTGAACAATTATACCTAAACCGCACTTTAAGTCAGTTCTATGAGACTTGACATTGTTACAGATGCATTCTGAGACTAGTACTCTCCCTTGGAGCAAATGGAACTTCCATAACTTTACCACAATTAGAACATGTTTTACCAGCCGTGGATTCTAATCTTGGATAATTATGATCGCATTTTACAGATGGTATCGTAACATCAAATCCAGTAACTTCAAGTATATTACCTTCTAAATTAAGAACTCTCTTTTCCAACCTTTCTAACCTTTCCAGCAAATCTATCCCATCTTCGCCCATCTTTTAAACCTCCAACATTACGTTCGATCTCAAACTTGCCTCTAACATTTGTTACCACAAACATCTTTGGAAATTCCAATAGTAATCTCTCCTTTAGCAATTCGATTCCAGACTATAGCCTGGCCATTGTCCTGCAACTCAATTGGTGCTCCTTCCTTGAAAACAGTTTCTTTATCCATTGCAGAATTCACAATATCCGCAGCAATCTCAAGCATATTCAATATTCTAGCACATCCCTTGTTTACCATCGCTGGCCAAACAATATATTTTATTCTATCTTTATCATCAGATGTTGCACCTATGCAAACATCCTGATATCCAAGAACACTACCATCCGTCCAAAGAGCTGCACTATTCGTGCGGGCACGCTTGTTACCTATCCAGGATCCAATTACTCCGAGACTCGGCGCTATTGCATATCCTACCTCGTTGTATGCTTCTGCTAGACGATTCGTTTTCTTGGGTTTGGGTCTGGTATCTTGGAATAAAGAGCTGGCACTTTCAGTCATGCGGCACCTCTTATTAATGCAGCATATTCTCTCCAATAATGCTGTTCGCTTTTAGTCAAATCAAAATAATCTCCTTCAGTCAATCCTATTGCTATTGCCCTTACTATATTATACTGTACTCTATTTAATTCTCTCTTGATATCATTTCGCTCTTTCTTTATAAGAACAATATTATCAATTAATACTTCATTTGCATTTCTAAGTTTTGTGTTTTCAGTTACATATCGATTTCTCTGATCAACAAGTTTACCATTATCTACCCAATACTGTCTAGCTTTTTTATTTTCTTCTTCGAGTTTTTTAATATATTGTACAAACTCCGCCATTGTGAAATTAACGCTTGGCATTATTGCAACTCCAAAATAAAGAACTACTCATGCTTTCACCCTTCACCCATTCATAAGTATTTGCATGAGTTCTGTTAGCAAGATCGCGTGCTGCCTGCTCTTCTTTTCGCTTGATTTCAGCCAGCTCCAGTTTCCTTGCAGTGTATTGACATTGAATCAAATCAATAATTTCAATATCAGTTTTATTAATTATTGTTGAATAATTATATCTAGATATTGCTACGATAGGATGCTGTATAACATAAAATTCTGACTCATACGATTCACATACTATCAGCAACCTTCTAAATTCATCTAATTTATCTCCTATACAAAAATCTACCATATCTCCGCTGTCGTTATCAATTACTGTAAGTGACTCATTATCTACCCTAGTAATTGTAATCGATCCGTTCTCTGCAACGGATGGAATTACAGACATAAAAATTACCAGCATCAAAAGAGCTGGCACTACTTGTTTGCTCATTTATCCTCCGGCCAGTTTATTGGCAACCAGAACTTAGGATCTCCAAGCGTGTTGAAATAGATCTTCCACGCTTTATTTCGAACTTCTCCAAGATCACGATAATTACGAATAATTTCACAGCATATTCCAATTCCAATATCACCATCTTTATCTTTGATAAATACTGGAGTATTCATTGGTGCAGCATCTATTGGATTCCAAGATTCGATTATTGGAGCATCTGTTTTTCCAGTTCCATTGCACTTTTTACATTTACAATAAACACGGTTGTCTACTCGTGTTTCGTGATCTCCGGTTCCTTTACATTGATCGCACATCCTTGAGTTATCAGGTTCTATTTTCGTGCTCGACGCCATAGCGTAAGTCATCTCTTTTATAATTTTTGCTATATAAGCATCAACAATAATCAACATTAATAAGCTCCTGTCAATACCGTCTTGTTCTTCAAATACAATTCACCAGTTGTTAAAATATCACCCATGCAGTGTTTTGTTATCTCATCAAATTTCTTAGCCCTCCACCAGCCTTCTACCTGGGATCCTCGACCATAGAGCAAATCATAACATCCATAATGATGAGCATATTCCTCCAGTCTACCATTTACGCCCCACTTGCCTCCGAATTTCTCATAAATATCACAATGATATTGATCATATTTATACAAAGATAGATATCTTCCCAGGTTGATATCATATTTTCCTGCTCGATGTACCAAGAATGGAAAGTCAAAACTTATTCCATTGAACGTGACGTAAAGAGCCGGTGACCGTTGAGCAATGTAATCACATGCTTGTTGCAGGGTATCTTGTTCGGATTCATTGATAATTACAATTGCTGGATCCTCTTGCTTTCCTTCCTCGTCCACGAAACCAATTGGATTCAGCCCAACGCATACTACCTTACCAGTGAGCCAATGCAATGCTCCTTTATCGGATTTTAGCTCAGGCCGCTTTGGCGCTCTAGACTTACTTGCTTTGGATTTTGATGCTTTAACATCTTCGTGCATTGCACACGATTCTCGATATAGCTCCATCTTTCGGGTTTCGAAACGATCTTTATAAAGCTGCATTTCGTCGCCTTCGAGAGGGACGGTTTCGATATCGATAACCATAGCCGGGGCATACGATTTCTTATTCATTTAATCCTCAGATTCATCTAAGTTAAAATCAAATTGATCAATTAGCATATCATATATTGTTTGGAACTGTTCTTTATTCCCTTCCATAAACAATTTGTTATCAATTATTTTAACAGTTGGTGCCAATTCATGACCTAAGTTAATTTGCATTAAGTATTTTTCCATATTCTACTCACCTGTAAACTTCTCAAGTTGATCAATTTCAGTTCGCGTAAGCACTCTGCCGCAGTTGCTCGGAACTACCTTCAATTTTATTAGTCCCAACCTATCCAATAGATTGTGAATTTTAACAACCGCAGCTCTCTCCATTGCGAAATTATCCATTATTTCTTTTGGGTCTGATCCACCTGGCTGCCTGCAAATAAAATGGTAAACATCGCGTGCATTAAACTTCTTCATTCTTATCACTCCTTGCCATCTTATACATCACATCTTGGATAATGTCTACTACTTTTCCAGTGACCGATTCGATATCTTTCGCTGCATTTATCCTACAAAATCTTAAATTATAATAATTTGCAATATTGTTATATGAGTCTACTAATTTTTCTGCTTGAACCGTAGCCAGCTCTTCGCCTTTGTTTTTGCATCTCTCGATTGCTAATTCTGGACTAATTTCAAATAGGATAGTACGGTATGGCCAGACACTGAAACTATGCAATACCTCCAGCCACTCAATGATTGCATCATATTTGTTTCGCGCATTGCCCATGTCAACACATCGATAAGCTAGGTTACTATCGATGTATCGATCACAGATAACCAATTTACCTTCTCTAAGAGCTGGCAAAACCACCTCTTCCAAATGAAGAACATGATCTTCCATGAATCTGAATAATCTCTGATATGGGTATTTTAATTCCAATGCTCCGCCCTCGAATTGATATGGTTCTTTTGTGTATATTATACCATTATCTCCAAAAATCTCTTTTAGTTGATTCATTATTGTAGTCTTGCCCGATCCATCTATACCTTCAAATGTCACTAATTTTCCAGGAAATCCATTATTTATTACAATCCCTCGGATCAAGGCATGTTCATTTACATATTTAAATGTTTCGGGATACGTTAAAAAGGAAGATACAACATCATTGTTTGTTACTTATACCTTTCGATAGCCATAATAATATGAGGACACGTATCATACCCAGGCAACGCGAAGGTTTGACATGAACATGTTCGCGCTCCGAGAAAGAGCTGGTGGTATCCATCCTGGGAGTCCGATTTTATCCACAGTTCTTGATCGCTTACTCGGATGAAGCGCGGGAAGGTTTGGAGCTTTCGGCCTACTTTTGTTTCCACCTGAGAAAATGAGATGATAGGGTTTACCAAACTAACCACTCCAATAATCTTGCTGTATTTTTATAATCGTTCTTGAAAGATTGCCAAACCATAGCATTTATGACTATATTTGCTGCAAACTCATTTAATGATGCTTCTGATAAATTAATCTTAGTAGCCAATTTTATAAGTTTAAATGCACGTAAATATTTTGTATATATTTTATATCCTTCGCAAAAAGTTTTAAACATCATTTCACCCATATTTTTATGATCTTAATCATCGCAACATCTTTCTTCTCACCTAGAACCCCTCCACAATCCGGGCATCTTTCAGGAGGCTCCAGGAACACGAAATATTTTTTACAGCCTAAACACATCATTTTAATCATCTCTCATTTCATTATCAAAGCATCAACGAAATATGGTTCAAAAAGGCGTTTATTCTGTCGATACAATCCACCAAACGATGAATCTAAAATGCAAGTTGTGCTTGGAAACTTACCTCGCGATGTTCTGCCTGCTGCTTGTTGGACATTCACGATGGTACAGAGTTGATACCAAAGCTTGAATCCATGCTTATTTTCATCATAAGCATTTCGCTTAACCATCCAAGCATCTCCCAAATTTGGATATGGGACTTTTGCTATGAGATTAAGATTAAATTTTTCTTGCCATAGATCAAGTCCTTCAGTATAATTCACACTGAGAAATACACCTTCGTCCATCTTTTTCCATTCTTCAAGAGCCACGTTATCCTTTCTGGTTTCTTTCGTTTGGCATACTACTGGAACTTTTCTTCTTATTCTTGCGTACAAATTACTTGCGATATCATAAGTATGACAATGGACCAATGTGCATTGCTTTGATGCATTATGAAGCTCAACGATTTTAGCTGCCATTTTTGGAAGGGTTGCTTCTTTGTATTTCATGGACATTTTGCCAACTGGATCAAAGATTACTCGCCTGTCCTCAATTGGTATAGGAGCCGGCATTGATACTCTGGTAAAATCGTTGGTCATCACTGACGTTGTTGGTGTTCCAGAAGCCAGGATAATGTATTCGTACTTTTCCTGTATTTGAGAAAATAACCTTGCCCCGGTTACTAGCTTGAATGTTTTGTGCTCCTTGCCAAAATCATCTTTGGTATCCGAGATCAGCCAGGGCCATCCAGCATTAATTAGACCTTTGATTTCGCCAACTTTCTGAATGGAGTTTTCCATTCGGGTAATCTTCCTGTAGAGCTTCTGCCAGGAGTCCATTGTAGTCCTCGAAATTGGCTTTTCTCTCATCCTGGGGTATAAAGATGACTGCTCCTCTACTAAAGTCTCGTAATCTTGATCTAGGGACTTTGACCAAGCTTGCAGACCAGGGATGATATTCTGCTCGTCTATGTCCAGTGGGAGATTGACTTCATAGTGTCTCAAAAGAGCTGGCTCCCATTGTTGGGATTCATCGACTATTAGAACATCGGCGTCTGCTAATTTCTTGTTTGTTAGAACTAGATCCAATGTCGCGATACCAAAATTTATGTTCTGGAACCTACTTTTTAGATGATAGTAAGTACATTCCGGACAGGGGTAGAAAGATCTTCCTTCCATTGCTCGCTTTGGACATGTAGAAACATCTAAACCTTCAATTATGTCACATTTATAGTTAGATTGACCCTTGAGAGTAACCGTTCCTGGCATATTATCTCGTTCTAGTTGATCAACTAGCGAGATCTGAGGACTTGTGTAGATTACTTTTTCAAAGCCCTTGTCTAAAAGAAGCTTTCCGGTGACGTAAAGCAAAATGCTCTTACCAGCACCTGTTGGAGCTGATAACTCTGCTACTCCAGTATCACTAGCATCTACAAGTTGTTTAATGCATTCTTCTTGGCCTGGTCGAAACGAGGGATGGATATTATATTTCTGTGGATTCATTATTGATGCTTCCTTGCAAGATGTCTAATTGCTTCGCTGTATGTAGCTGAACCATGACCTAACTTCTTGATATCTTCTTTGGTGGTCAATAGAATCTGTTTTGCATTTTCATCGATATCGATTTTCATGTTCAGTGATGTTTATTGTTATGGTATAAATAGTTATCGAAAAAATAGATAATTAAATACGTGATTCCGGCAGACCGAATATGGAAATCAAGCGGGATGTTAGAAACGACCCAACATAATAAATAGAATAATAGATTACACAATACTATGGATAAAGTCGAGGCATTTTTTTATCGTATTTGGATTAATATATGTATTTGTATTATTTCCATTCGTTGGTGAACTTGAGCGTGAAGAACATATATATATCAAGAAGAGTTCGGGCCAAATGCCCAACTTCCCCCCATTAGCGGAACGAATAAATGTTTGTATCACCGATGGATGGGACGAACCATCGGTGGAAGCCCGGTTGGCCGGATGGGCAAAACGGTACAATGAAACTAGCTCGGAGGATCGTAATGTCATTTAAAGTCAGATACTTACTCAACGACGTAATCCGATTATTTATTATAACCTGTCTTTTGGATCTGGCAGGTGTTAGTATAGCGGCGGGGTCTATTATTCGTTATCCGGAGTTTCATGCGGGTGTTATACTCGGAGCGGCCCTCATTTACATGGCGGGTTTTATTGGTATATGCGGTGTCATTTGTTGTATTATTCTTTGGATTTGCAAAAAAGGATAAAAGAAAACGATTATGTGTAGGTATCGTTCAGGAACGTATGCGCGCCCACAATCGTTGTGGTTCCTACCCTCCCGCCCACGACACGCGAGTAATCAATGTGCCCAGCCTCCTTAAAACCGTTGTTGCTGTTTCCCGCCAGATTTACTCCGACCGCAGTGACGTAATTGATTGTAGCATTATCAGTTTCGTATATGAACAGCCCGTCAACGTTCCCGGTTGCCCTGACACCGGACAGAATAATATCATAGACATTACACCCACTTCCAGATGCGAAAATCCGTATGCCCTTGCCCTTGGCAAAGCCTTTCACTATGACGTTATTTACATTGATGTCATAACAGTCGGCGGTGCTTGTGGCCTGGATAACCATGCCATTATATCCGCTCTGTCCGGTTTTGTTTTCTGCATACAGACTTCCTAAATTGACATCATGCGAATCTGTAACCTGTATAGCACCGGTGGTTGAAGCGGACGCAGAGCAGTTTGTCGCCGTCACCCCGTTTACATTGACGTTATATGCCCCATTAATACTTACTGCCGAATTATACATATCGGCCATATCCACGTTCGATATGTCAACGTCATAAACAAGGTGCGCGGGTTCATCGCTGATTACCATAACACCAGAGATCTTTCCTCTGCCAATTACATTGTTCACCACTACATTATGACAATCTGCCCATCTGTTTCGGATTCGTAAGACGGAATTCATTGTGGACGTAGACCTGGTACCGTCTGCCGAATATCCCCTGTTTCTGAAATTTGATATGAATACATCATGACACCCATCGATGGCGATACCATAATCATATCCCTCCGAATCAATGTTGTTGAAATATAGGTTACGCGGGACATCAGAATCCCAATCTCGCCCAATGGCGTTTATGACTGCTCCGAACGTCCCCCGCACGTTAACATTATTTATCCTGATATTTCGGGTGTCGTTGGTGATGAAAAACGTGCTAGGGACGCTTGTGCCGTAAATGCCAACATATGTCCCACCTTCGATGCTAACATTGTTATTCCAGTCGATTCGGTACATGGTGACATCAGCCGCACTATAAACTGTCGCGCCTGTGGCTATCAGCGTCGTGTTATTCTCTACATGGATAGTAGCACTCGTGAAAAATTCGGCGCCTGGTTTTAGAACTACGGTCGATACGGTCGAAGAGGCATTGATCGCGTCCATGATTTGTACTTGGTCGTCGGTACCATCAGTTACATAATCACAATCTGCCGATGGTCCTACCACCACATAGAGCCTCTTGCTATTGGAATCTAACTGGGATTTTGTCACCACATCCTGGGTGGCCGTGCCATTGGTCACATTATGCATTTGTCCTGACCAATTCTTGCTCAGGTTAATTTGACTTGGATCAATCGAGTCCGTCTTATTGACCTTATCCTGTCCTTGCCACACAGTCATCAGATCAGTTTGATTGGAACCATTAGTCGAATTGAGAATTTTACCACCGGAAAATGATATGTTAGCACCGGGTTTCATATTTAACGTATCATAATACGATGTACTATATACTGGATTAAATAGCATCATAGCCAGTAAAAATAACATCATTAATTTAAATCTCATATTAAACAAAAATCAATATGATACAGATAAACTTTTCTTCATATACAAAATTAAAAAGTTATTTAAAAGAAGATATTTATTTTACACCATATTTACATAGGTGATAACGATTATTCCTTCTCCTTGAGTACATCCTGCTCCCGGTGTGATCCAACATCTAATATTAATTGCAGATGCATAAAGTTTATCAACTACTGCATTTGCTGGTGAAATTGTAATAAGTTTTGGAACCAATGCATCTGCTAAAAAAACACTATGATTTCCATCTTCGCCAATATCAATTGTAGACGCAGCACCATTGAAATTCTGAGTTGGGAAATATGCAATTTTTAGAATTTCACATCTAGCAGGTGTTGGAACTACTAGATCAACTGGACTTGCATCATCATGATGAATTGTTATTGGACTTGTAACTACTATTCGATCTGCTGACATTGGAGTAATACCTGCGGTCCAGGTAAAATCACCAGTTGTACCTCCTGGCTGAAGCACTCCGCCCTTATACCGTACCTTGAAACTACCCACTGCGCGATCATAGACTTCCCAAGGAGCATCAAACCCTGGCAGCGGTGTAATCCCTACAAATTCTGGTACTACTCCAAGCGCATGGATTACAGTTACTCCATTGTCGCCTGCCGCAATTGCAGCATCTCCACCATCTACATTTGCTCCTGCGCCTCCTGCCAAAGCATCAATTTCTATGTTATGGGTAACTGGATTGTTAGTAACCGTAACATTTGCACTAGCAGCAATTATATTTTTGAACTGAAGATCTACCCCAACCTTGGAATCAAATAGCCCAACTCCACCTGCTCCAATGTTAGATACTGTATTTGCTTCTCCACCAACCGCTCCAGGTGGGACCGCAGGAACCCACTTAGTACCATCGAAAGTCAAAACATCATTTACTGCTGCGCCAAAAACATCTACATTGTCTCCATCAACAACTGAATCATCATGAAGCAATGAATGATTGTTTGCTGTTTCGTGCGCTGTTCTTGCCGCTGCCGCAGCTCCGGCTACCTCAAAATCTGCTGAATTCTTACCACTGGTTTCAGGAATACCGCCCACACCAATTTGAATAAGATCATGCAAAACACCCGTAATTGCAGAAAATCCACCTGCTCCAATTGCACTATGGTCATATGTTCTTTCATGCTCTGCAAGCGAATCTCCACTTGTTATATTATATAGACCATATTCTATAAGATCAGCAATTATCGCTTCGCGAGGAAAGTGATGCTGCTTGGAAATCTCGTTGATAGTAAGGCCACGTTGGACAAAAACTAATTCATAGTAATCCCTGGATAGTAAGCTCATATATTAACAAAAGAAGCTTCATATAGAAAAAGATTTAGGCATGGATTATTATCTCATGTCCTCGCTTACACCGATATTTCTCAACTACAATTCGTTTTCTAGTCCATGTTTTATCATCTACTTTCGTTTCTATCATTGTAGATATCTTTTCTACTTTATCCATGATGCTTCTCCAATCATGTTTTGATGTTGTTCCGCATTCTTCGCATCTTATATATCCTTCTGTTTCATGAGTTTTGTTTGGCATAACATGATACAATAATATTCACATATATAAACATTCCGTGACTTTACGTACATACCAAACATATCCATATTTAAAAACAACATAAAATTTCAATTAGAATTGTTGTAACTGATACTTATTTATGGATCTAGTATTTATTATACTAGACCAATACGTAAATTGACGTTTATAACTTTGTGCGCGCGACGATACATATTTCAGATAGCTCCTTTTTTAACTGGATTTCCAACTACATCATCAGTATCTAAGCTCGCACCTTGATTAGTTACAAATTCATCAATCTTAACATTTTGATTATTAAAAACAACAGTACTATCCATTCCTGCTATTGTTTGATAGTTCATATTTCTAAACCTTAAAACATTGTTATTATAATCAACTACTTCAGAAGAACCATCATCATATAAATAATATGTAGGATCTTTTAAAATATCTATATGATTAAATTCAGAAATTGTATCACCACTACCAGGTACATTATCAATTGAATCTTTACTAGATTGTGGTTCATATAATATAAATTCCTGTGGAGCATATAATCCTAATTTTACTGTATTAGATGGTACATAATCTTCTAATAAATCCATCCTACCAGATAGATCAAATGCTACAAACGCATGATTAATATTTTCACCGAGTATCTTATAGTCACCAATACCAGCCGCTATATAAGCAGGTAAACCTTCTTTTTTAGCAGCATCTACCATCATTTTTGCATAATCTACACAAATCCAATTTGGATCATTATATTCTGGTCTTTTATTTTTTTTATAAAAATTAGTTGTAAATGCATTTATTTTATCAACTAATTTATTATTTTCATTTCTAACATAGGATTTTGGAATTTCAGTATCCGAACCAGATATGATAGTTTTTATACTATTTCCAGCCAATCCAGGATCTTCTAGCCATTTACTTGTTTTAGCATCCCAAACAGATGGAATAAATGTTTCATTAGACATTAAATTATTATTAACCTTAAAATTATCATTTGGTAGCACTGAGAAACTTCCAGCTTCTTGTATCTTCAACGTACTCCCCAATTCCTTATTTATTTCACCTAGCTTACTAATATCGAATTTCCCGTTCGTAGAATATTTCTGCACGAACTGATAGATATCCACCATTTGTGGAATACTGAAGTTTTCACCATAGATTTGTTTAGCTAACGCAAAAGCTACCTGTTTAGTGGTCATGGAAGATGAAAATTGAGTTGGGTCGAGAGATGATATCGAAGTCTTTCCTTGATTATTCCAGTTATCATATGCTAAATCATCATATTTTTTAATACTTTTCTGACTTGTTTCCGATGACATGTCCCTCTGTGAAATAGACAAATCACCAACAGGAACCAACACAGATTTTTGTGCTTCGGGTTGATAACGATTACCTTGCACTGCATTTTTAACAATTTCAATATAATCTATCTTATATTTCATATCACCATAATCCATAATACTACCAACTAGATTAATACCAGAAATACCTATATTATTATATTCTGGATCAACCAATGTTTTTTCCGATTCAGATACAATAATAGTTGGTAATTTTTGTATAAATATTGGTGTATAATTACCAGGATCTGTTATTTTAGTTACTAATTGCTTATTTAATGATGAATCATAATTTGTATCGTGAATTAACGTACTAAACGGATCTAATGTATATATATAATTTCTTGATTTATCTTCAATAGCAATTATAGCATGTTTTATTACATCATCACTATCATCTATATTAGTACCAACTAAAACTACTATCGATGCATCATATCCCTTACTAACTAGATAATTTACAGCATCCATAGCAAAATTCTGACATATATATTCAGTTTTATCTATATTATTTCCTTGAACACCCTCTATACTCCCATATGAATAATCATTTTCACTTATCCCACTTTTTTGCAATTCTTTATATGCTTCAGAAACTCCTATAGGCAAACCATTCTCTGGATCTAATTCGGGTAGATCTTCTGGAGAGTGAGCCAATGTTATAGAATTATAAGTATTTGCTATAGGATCATATTTCCAGGTTTTGATATCTGATTCTGCTGATTGCACCTTCAGCCTAGTATCAACCGTTCCATCTGGATTCATTTTTAAATTTGTTTTTTCCACGTTAACACTAAGAATACTTGGATTAATTACAGCCATTGCTTGTTCCTTAGTCAATCCTTTACTATCCATCAATTCTTGAACATTTAAATCAATTGCATTTTTAGCAGCATCTACTTTTGATCCAAATATAATTTCAGTTTCACCAATACCTGGATTATTAACTTCTACAACATTTCCACCAGAATCTAAAATTTGTTTTGCAATATATGGTGCTAATG
>Ga0172381_10000447_pt1 | contig 49764 bp, 73 predicted proteins | sample Leawel6488metaG_FD_119754 | JGI IMG/M metagenome (GOLD analysis project Ga0172381, IMG submission 119754) | Leachate microbial communities from a municipal landfill in Southern Ontario, Canada - Leachate well 64-88 metaG | ecosystem: Engineered > Solid waste > Landfill > Unclassified | place... | reverse complement strand
GCTGGCCTGATTTGAATCTTCGGCCCATCCTGGAAATGCCTCGATTTGGGGGCTGGCTTGGCTTGTGCCGAATTTTCTTTGCCGGGGCGCATCTTTGCCGGGATTTTGTGCCGATCAGGCTTTGCGGGCCAATTTTAGCGCTTTTCGCGGATTTTTCTTTATTTGCTTGAGAGCTAGGTAGATTTACTTCGCTATTTTCTCATATTTTCCTTCTCTGCATGATATTCATGGAGTTTTAAAAGAGAAAAAGGCGGATTAGATTGAGATTCGTATTGTGTGAGAGGAGGTTGTCTTGTATCCGTAGGTGGAACAGTACATCTAACAATGCGAAGCTTATCAGGGATTGTGTGAGTAGGAAAGGGAGTGAATGCAAAAAGCATTCGCGAGCGATTTTCGGGATAGCTTTTGTGTGCTTCATTTTCCCCTCATTGCATCTTCTCTGTTTGTGTTTTTGCGACTATGTCATTACCTAGCTAATATTATATAAACCTGCCTTTTTCTTTTCTTTTTTAAAACTTTAAGAAATAACTAAGAATTAAGAAATTACATATTAAGAATTATTATAATACTTAATCCGGGCGCGGGCGTGTTCTTTATATAGAGAGTTGATTTATTTGTGATTCTTTCTTCGTGGGTTGGCTTTGATTCATAGGCGAATCTGGAATTAGTGAGTGATTACGCGAACACTTACATCAACTCTTTGAAGTAACACTTGAGCTTACATGCGCGTAAGTATTTGAGAAAAAGTGTGGCGCGAAAATTCTGCGTTTTATGCAACACTTTCGTTGCACCAAAAGCAACACATTCAATAGCCCTATACGTGTTAAGCGCCGAAAAACTTAGGAAAATCGCATATATTCGCGATTGATTTATTTTGGCACGCAATCTGCAATATCTAATTTCGCTCGCGACGAGCAAAGAAATTTTCCACCCCCGATAGGAGAAAATCATGAAAAAAATGAGCTACGAAGAAATTATCCGGATAGTAAAATTTCAGGAATTGCACGGCATGGAGATGGAGAATTGCATCGCCCTTAGAAATGCCATGGAATTCTCAGAGATGATTCGCGATATGTATGAGCAAATGGGAGGAATCTACGATGGGAGATTATGGCAAGATCTATTCATCCGAGAATCCGACATTTGGGACGCTCTACAGGATAAAGAGATTGTAATCCCGGGTGATGTGCTAATCAAATTATCCACAGCAAGAGCTGAGAGCAAGAATGGAGTTCCCGTAGCATTATGCATGGATGATATAGCCATGTTGCCTAAAGATGAAGTCCCAAAAAACTGGAATATTCAGCCAAATCCCATTGAGTGGCTGAAATCAAACTGCGACCTGGAAATATTACAGAGAGCCTCAGCCAGTGGATTATCCAAGCATCCATTGGTTGAAAAATTCACAAGTAATCTTTAATCCAAGGAGAATATCAATGAAAATCACAATAAAAAATAGCTTCCATGGTAGTGAGATTTTGTTAAATTCCAAAGAGGGAAAACTCACCAAAAAGCAAATGGACAAGGCCCACAAGGAACTGTGTGGCCTCAGTAATTGCCAATGTGGCGGGCAGAATCATGTAGTTGTTGATGGTAAGAAGGCCATCCTGATTGATTTGCAAGATGATGGAGGAACAATCGAGTTCTAGGCTTCAGTACAGATCGAACTATTAAGATTGCTTTAATAGTTCGCTTGTGCCCTGAAGTTACTTGAACACGAGGAGAAAAACAGATGGCAAAGAAAGACAAAGAACTCCGAAAGCAGCAGATGATTGAATGGACCCGCAGTGCTTTTTCCTTCCATGAGGGAAAACAGAAAATCTATACCATCCTAAGAAGCGTATCCAGGTCAGGCATGGCAAGGTTCTACGACGTATACGCCCATGACGGGGTGCAGATGAAGAGAATCACGGGTTGTTTGGCCATTGCTTGTTCCCTGAGATATAGCAAGCGATGGGATGCAATTCAGATCAACGTATGCGGTTTCAGCGGTGCGCAAGAACTGGTAAGCTACGTCGCCGGAGTCATCGGAGTCCAACCCAACGACGTGGACTACCAGGAACTTTAGGAGGGAGGTAAAGAATGAAAATATTGAACCGATACACGAATGAAGTCGTTTTCGAAGATGAATCGGAAACGATCAAGGAAACCGTCGAAAACGCAGTGAAACAGGGGGCCAGCCTGGACGGGGCCAGCCTGACCAGGGCCAGCCTGGACGGGGCCAGCCTGACCAGGGCCAACCTGACCAGGGCCAACCTGACCAGGGCCAGCCTGGACGGGGCCAGCCTGGACGGGGCCAACCTGACCAGGGCCAACCTGACCAGGGCCAGCCTGACCAGGGCCAGCCTGGACGGGGCCAGCCTGACCTGGGCCAACCTGACCAGGGCCAGCCTGGACGGGGCCAGCCTGACCAGGGCCAACCTGACCAGGGCCAACCTGACCAGGGCCAGCCTGGACGGGGCCAGCCTGGACGGGGCCAGCCTGGACGAAGAAAAAATAATAACCCTCAAAGGGTTGAACCCCATTTTTCAGATCGGTCCAATTGGCTCACGTTCGGACACGCTAATTATTTTCCACACAAACAAAGGCTTGTATGCGAAGGCAGGTTGTTTCTTCGGAACATCCGAAGAATTTCTTGCCAAGGTACAAGAACACCATGGCGACAATGAACACGGCCGTAATTACAGAGCGGCTATTGAATTCGCAAACGTGATTTTCAGGAAAGAGGGGTGAACGATGGAATGGCGAATGGAGGAAAACCTCGAAAAGCAGTATGACGATTTTGGAAAACCGACCGGATGGACCCGTGGCCGACCGCGCAACCCGATTGCAGAACCGACCCGGAGTCAAATTTCCGACGCATCCAAAACCACAAAAACGCGACCAATAGGCGTCATGGATTTGACGGACAGGCAGAAGAAGTTCATGGCGGAACACGAGCAGAGAATGGAGTCCTTGCGGAAAACCGCACTCGAAATGAACGCCAGCAAGATAGACTCCGATGAATTCCCCGAGGATATCCCGTCTCATGCAACCAAGATCAGCTTCAAGCACAAGAGCGTCAACGTGAGATATGCCCTTCACGTCTGGCATTGGTTTGACCCTGAAACCGGAAGACTTCACATTAGGGAATATGACACAAGGAAGTGGATGAAAGAAGGGAAGTACACCATGGAATACTGCTTCCGAATTGGTCGTGAACCTGGGGACAAAAACGCCGTTCGCTCATGGTTCACCTCGTTCCAGAAGCACAGCAAAAATACGTTTGCGTTTGACCCGGCGTATTTTTCTTACATGGCCAGTCTGGCGGATCAAATCAAGTAATCGAACCACGATTGAGTTGTCAAGGAATACTTGACAACTCGCTTGGTGGCTTGATAACTAACGACGGAGGGAAGAAATGAGCGCAATTCATGAACGAGAAGCAACAGGATGTTTTCTTCTACTTGTAACCCTCGCGGCTTTACTTGGGATTTCAATTTACATCATACGTGGGGTGACGACATGAAAGATTCTCTTAACTGGCTGCCGATCTTTCTCAAGGCGACGCCTGAAAGATTCCATGAACTTCTCGGACCCTTCGAACCATCGGATTTATATTCCGAGATATCCGAAGAAGAGGAAAAAGAAATCGAACGGGAGTGCATTTTCGCTACTAAACAGCCGAAAAATTGTTGAGGGAAAACCATGATTGTTATTCGCTTCGCGGCAATAAGAGAAAACCTGTTGAGCGAACTCAAACAGGAATGGATTGACACGGCAACGATTGATGAAAGTGCGTCTTGCACAAAGCAGAAAGCTGACGAACTTGATAGCAGAGCGCCGGAATTCGCAGAAAATCACAAGGTTGTCAGGATCGTAAAGGTTCGAATTGAAGAAATAGGAGGAGAATAGCCATGGGAAAAACAGGACTCCGCGAAATGGAAGGGGTGCAGAGGAAGGATGCTTTTTACGTTCCGTTGAACCTGATCGTAAATTCCAGCATCTTCGAACGCACGTACAATGATGAAACCATCTTGGATCTTGTCGAGGACATACGTGAAAACGGCCAGATTGAGCCGTGCGTGATTATCCCGGCGAAGGAAGCAGGAAAGTATGAGCTTATCGCAGGCCACAGACGTTTCAGGGCGATTACCCGGCTCACCGCCGAGGGAACATGGACCAGCGGCTTGTACTGCGTTCTTAACTCCAAGCTGGCGTCCGAAAACGACCTGAACAAGCTTTGCGCTATCCTGAGCGCGAATTTCAGCGAGGAGATGTCTATCCGAGATATCGGGAGGGCTTGCTCGATCCTGAAAACGGGCGGGTTCACCCTCGCACAAATTGAAAGCAAAACCGGAGTCAAGGCCGCGAAAGCCGCCGAGTCGATTGCTCTGTACCTGGGGGCCTCCCCGGAGTTGCTTGAGGCGGTCGATTCAAAGAAGATCCCCGCCAAGGCCGCGAAGGAAATAATTAAAAAAACCAAGAACCCCGCCGAGCAGAAGGAAAAAATGGAGCGGGTGAAGAAAGAATACTCGCACTCGAAGCCCGGGGTGGCCCCCAGGGTGCAGAAATCCAACGCCCCCTTGAAGTGTATGCCCAGGGAAAAGATCGAGGAGCAACTGGCTCTGGCCGAGCGCCTGGGCGACAAGAAAATGGTACAAGCATTCAACATCGTTCTTTTCAAAGAACCTCCCCTCGACAAGGATTTTGTTGATTCCGCAATCGACAAAGTTGGTCGCACACTTGCCTCAATGAGATTCGGACAGTAAGGAGGAACATCATGTTCTGGAGGAAAAAGAAAACGATCTACATGATCGTAATGAATGATTCGACATCAGACTTTGTAACCCATCAAGCGAATCTCGGAAAAGGTGAAATCGTTACTTGGGACAACAAGCACTTAGCCGATCTAAATTTCTATCTGCAAGAAGGAAAATTCCTTACTTGCTCCGAAAACAAACTGTTCATGGATACTCTCTGCAAATTGCTAAACGAATCCATGAAATTCGATGCTTACAAGGTTGTAAAAACCCAAGTGAGGCTGTGATGGAAAAGCAAAGAAAGGCTTACGAGAATAGTTTGCAGGAAGTCAGGGACAGAATCATCGAGGTGAACATGCTTGTCGAAAAGGAAAACCTTGACCTCAACCAACTCCACGAGCTACGAACCATGCTCGAACGTCAGGCCGAACGACTGGAAAGGATGCTACATGGAAAAGATTAAAGAGAGCACGCTAAGAAGAATTACAATCACCCATGAAAGCGCGAGTAGTTGGGAGCTATCTCTCACAATCACAGAGGGTGAAGGAACGGTCGACATACGCACAGAAAAACCTTATGGCGCGAGTCTCACCTACAAAGAACTTGATGATCTCTTTTCCTGGTATCTGAAAAATAAATAATAAGCGCTTGGAGGCGGGGAGCTAATCACTCCCCGTTTTTATTTATTTCTTCGCACCTTCCGATACAGTCCTTGTCACGAATGCAATCAGTTTCGTTGCAAAACGCTTTCTTGTCACAATAATCTCGGTTCATATCAAGGGGCTCATGCTCCTTGGCATGACGGCAGCCGATGTTTTCAACACAGTCCAGATATTTGTTGCAGCGGACGGGCATGGTTCACTCCCCTTTGTTTCCTTTGACACGGTAAATTGCATTAGTTATCCTTTCTCTTCTTCTTTTACAAATATATACATAGTTTCATCACCGCAAGGGTGAGTTTCCTTAATCCTATATCCGCTGTTTAATATTTTAGTGATACATTCTGCGGCCAACTCAATAACCCAACTGGCGATGCCGCCACCGGCATTGCCAAAAGACATAGCAAATGAACTTGCTCCGTTAAGCTTCGAAAACTGAGAATCAAATTTATCCCATGACAAATAAGACATCCTATTCCCCTTTCGCCAGCGGCATTCTGTTAAATTGCGTCCTTGCTAAAGTAATCATGTAAAAGCCTAAGATCCCTGACCTTTGTTTCCCCTAGAATAAATTCCAGTTGCATTCCGGCGTAACCGCCGTTCTTTCTGCAAATTTCATCCAAGTGACGTATGAACTCTGTGAAAAATTCAACTTGCACATCCGATCCTTTCTCAGCTAGATCACGAGCAACTTGTGCAACTCGAACTTGTACCGTCGGGCTGTAAGAAACAACTTCCATAAATTGTTTTTCATCTCTATCGTGCATCCTGTTCATCCTTTCTCGTTAGTGGCATCCTGTTTATTCCCTCTTCCCATGTACCAGACTTGAACTCGTGGCAGGTCAATGCGCTCGTATCGAAGGTGACAAATTCATCTTTCTTCTCGCTCTCTCCACAAGAGCAAATACCATCCGGCTTGCTCGCACGGAAGAAGTGCAGGCAGTACCCGCAGGTCTTTTTTACTGGTTTCCCGCAGTGGGGGCATTTAGCCACTATTTATTCCCCTCTCGATACGATCTCTCAAAGTCCATGCACTCCTTGCACCGTGTGAAGTGAGATTCTTTGTATAAACGATCCCAATCGCTAACGTCTTTTTTTGATAGCGCCACGTTAAATATTGAGCACAAATCAGTGTTACCATTTGTCCTCGGGTGTCCATCGCACCTATAGGAGCAATGGCCTACAAAAGCGCCTTGGACAATAAAGCCGTTCGCAACGAATGTAATCATTCCGCCACCTCTTTAAGCGCTTCCCTGGCAATATTACAAACGCACTCGCTCCCTGGACCTCCCTGACACGAATCACACTGTGATCTATCCGAAAAACAAGCCTTGTCAATAGCTTCAAGGCTTTCGCGCATTCGCCCGATCTTCTCTCTCAACTCCTTCACCTCGGCTAGGAGGTCGGGGGCGTTGGTCATTAGGCAGATATCCACATGCTTAGGATCTGTGTGCGCATTCCACGGCCCCGGTGTGTGTCCTTCGAACTTTGTCAGGTCAAGCATTGTTGGACTCCTTTACTATCGAAGCCGCCGCACAGCATATGAATTTTCCAAACCCGTCCGCATCGGTTCTAATACACCAAGTGTGCCCTCCAAAAAGAAAAGGATCGCAGGTGCAGGTATGTGGACCAGTAGTAACAGGGCCACCAATAATTGAATGGTAATTTACAGTCATTCCCTGTTTAAGAATCTTTGACATTTTTACTTCCAACTTCTTAACCTGCTCTCCTGTCATGTCTTTTATCGGTTTCATGAGATCACCTCTTTTCGTAGGTCGGATGGTTCACCCGACTCATGCTGTTAATTTGTCAATACCTTCCATGCGAGTTCAACCACTGCTGGAACTTGGGCATTTCCAAGGGCTCTAACGCGGTCCATCCCTCCGGAATTCCCATGAACCATTCCGCGAAAGCAGGGTTTAAATATGTCTTTTTCGGCCATTTCAGGCTTTCGCCAATCATATTCAGTAGGGATGTCCCAGCGCGATTTTTCCTTTTTCTGTCTCGACCCCCCGCTACTGATTTTGAATCCCTGCAAGTCAGTGTAGGAAGGGTTCTGTTTTTCAGCGCTGTTATCAATCCGTCTCCACTCGTTGGGCTCGCTGTCTTTCGATTGTAATTCCCGCAGACTGTTAGTGTGGGCAACAATCCACGTTCTTCTTCGCAGGTGCCAAGCTCCGACGTCTGCCGCAGAAATAATTCCCCATTCCGCATCGAACCCCATCCCGGCAAGGTCAGCCAGAACGATGTCAAGTCCTCTGGAAATAAGCAACGGTGAGTTTTCCACCAGCACGTAATTGGGTTGAACTTCACTGATAACTCTGGCCATTTCTTTCCATAGTCCAGAACGTTCGCCTTCGAGTCCCTTTCCTGATCCGGCCGATGATATGTCCTGACAGGGGAATCCCCCCGAAACCACGTCAATCTCTCCACGCCATCGTCGCCCGTCGAATGTTTTAACGTCATCCCATATTGGAAATCGTTCGAGGATTCCATCACGCTGCCTGGCAAATAATTTTTCTCTGCATTTGGAATCAATTTCAACAGCGCATCGGGTGCGCCATCCAAGGAGCTTCCCTCCCAAGATGCCACCTCCTGCCCCTGCAAATAGTGCCAACTCATTCATCATGTCTCCGTTATTTAATCTGTCTGGTATTCGGATACAGGACAACGAGAACAAGTGCGGAAATGAACAGGAAATACGTCATGGCGCGATACCTCCGTCATTCCCGCTCTGAATTTCGCTGTCCCTAAATTTCTTTAACCACCCCCTTCCTATTTTCAGTGTTTTGATGCTGTCTTTTTGTTGTTCTATTTTAATTTCCTCCCAATCGAAATATTCCATTATTTGAAGGAACTCATGGCATTCACAAGGGGTTGTTGGCTCTCCGTGTTGTTCCCATCCTCTCAACTCATCAATGTACCAAACCAATGATGTATAGAGCGGTTTCTCGCATGTAGCACAAAATCTAAAATAATCGCTTTCGTCGCTGGCCGGGCTGATTACCAATTCTGCCGGTTCTCCATTGGAATCTTTTTCTCCAAGTTCAAGTTTTAATCCCTCCAGCCTTTTTTTGCGCAATCGTAGCAATAATCTTCAACATCATCAGGCGAGTCCGCTCCGCCTATGTAAAATGGCTCTAATAGAGAATCCGCATATTCTTGCGAAAAGGCCCTTAGGGCTTCAATGATCTCGTTGGCTTCTTCGTACCTGTTCTTTTTCATGGCGCAACACCTGCTTCCTCTTGCGCCTTCCGCAAGCAATCCGGGCACGGATGCACAAAGAGCGTGCCGTCTTTGTATTCCGAAAGCTTGCACAGCCCTTCGTTGCACACGGCGCAACGAACTTCGATGTCGATTGTTGCAATTCCAGTGATTTCCGGCATGGTTACACCTTCCCAAGATAAGTTGCGTTAAATTCGTTCTTCGCCACGATAGCGAGGTGAAAACCGTCGCTCTGATTATCATCATCAGGCTCGAATCCCATCGCCCTCGCGTACTGTATCGAAACAAACTTCAAATGTTCCGTTCCCTTTCGGTTGCACCCCTCTTTACCAAATTGCTTTTTTCGCCACTCTTGGGGGTAGAATCGGAACACGATGTTTCTTCCTCGGAAGTACTTCTTGACTTCGTTTTGTAATTGCTTCGCAGAAGATCCACATACCTTGAAGATAGGCATGTTACTAAACTTCTCAATGCACGCAACGACAAAGCCATCTCCGATAATTTCTTTTGCACGTTCAAAACTTTCGTGGATGTTCATGATATTCTGCGTTGCACTGTATAACACTTTCACATCTTTGTCAATGAGGACAAAGCCGATATGGTTCTGTGCAGGGTCTATCCCGAGGTAAAACACCTTGCGTCCTTTTAGTCCGCGCTTCATGTTAAACCTTCCTTTTCCAGTTAGAAAATGGTTTCCCTCCCAAGTATGCGGACTCTATTTTCTCCGATCCGTAAAGGTCTTCAATGCGACCCCTGATCTCATCCGAGCGGTCGAGAAATTTATTTATAACCTCGTCCAGGGGGCGCTTCGAAGTAACCACCAGCGCCCGACCTACCCCCGTTACAATCATGTCAATAACATTGAACATCAGCCTCCTAAAGGCTTCGCTGAAGTCGGCCTGTGTGATGTCATTAATAACCACGACAGGATCGTTCCTGAGCGCATTTAGGCGGTCCCTGGCCTTAATCTTGTCCTGGGATACCACCATGTTGTTGTCCGAGGTGTTCCGTACCATACTCAACGCCTCAAAATAAGAAACTCTGAAACCTTTTCGCATAATTTCGTTCATGATCTCGGCGGCTAGGACGGTCTTCCCTGTCCTTGGATTACCCTCGATAAAAATCAAGCGTCTCTTCGTAAAGTCATTCACAAACGAGTGAGCTTTCTCATAAGCGCTTTTATTGTATTCATCCACGATGATTCGACGGTCTTTGAAATACAAACCCATGTACGATTGCGGAAGTCCCGATCCGCTAAACATCCGTTCGGCTCTGATTATCAACTGTTTTTCTTTGGTCTTTTTCTCCTCCGACATATTGTGTTCCATCAGCTTGAGATCATTCTTAATCCATCCGCTGCAATTACACCTCCCATAGGTGATCGGCAAACCTGGAACCCTTGACCTGATTATGACAAGAGGTTTCTCACAGAAAGGGCAGTTTGGCTTTTTACGATCTATCTTTACCATGGAATCCTTCTTTTTTTATTTATCCGGGCGTCGGGCCACCCGGATAATCGTTGCGGTTCCTAAGTCTCGTATGCTCGGTTGCGAAACAGACGTTTTCACCTCCTTGTGCGCCGCACTTTCGAGACTGCCCGACCGTCTCTGCTAAAGTTTAGGAATCCTTCCTCTTGGCTGTACGCTTGGCCTTGGGTTCACCGTCTTCCGAGGTTTCGTTGTCTTCCTTAGGCGCATTCGGAGCCTTGGGGCGCTTGATGAGAAGTTTCGCAGGCTCAAACACCACGACCAACTCCTTGGCTTCGTAGATTTTCACCTCTTCGCCAAGACCCTGGGCTACATCGGAAGCCGCGTCGAGATCGTTGCAGACTTCAGCAATGGTAGTTCCGATGTTGTTGGGGTCCGGGCACAAAACAAGAAATTTAGCATCCTTCACTTAGTACCTCCTTAGATAATTGGATTCTGGCCCTTCGCCAGACGTGCGATGTTCTCTTTGTCTTCGAGAACACCTTGGATCAATAACTCACTGCTCATCAATTTTTCGATGTCTTGGGCTAGCACCTCCTCTTTCTTTACCGTTCCGAAAAACACGTTAAGTATTTTATTTGAAGCAATACTGTATTCCTTCCTTTCCAAGCCGGAGAATGCAGTTTTGCACGACGAAACGATCCTTCCCCATGTAGCCTCAAGCTGTTTTTCGTATGCGTCTTCTTCGACAACTTTCTCAAGAACTTCACTGGCTAGAACAGGCTCATGCTCCACGTCAACCACATCGTCATCGTGGAGTTTTTCTTCTTCCGGCACCTCGGGAGTCGATGGGTCGTATTCAATGAGTTCTTCTTCCCTTCGAAGATCAGGCAAAAGAACCTGCTTTGCGTAGGTTATCCGGTCGGTGTTCACGTCCCTTAGTTTCATGATGCTTTCCATATCGCACGGGAAGGCTGGCTTCAAATCAACGAAGAGCATCTTCTTGGTTTTTTGTTTCTGCTCCTTCTCATCAAAGTAGGAACACTCCTTTTCGACTCTCACGAGTTTGAGGAGCATGAAACAAATGCGACCGACAAGCGAGCGAAGATGGTCGATGGTGGAATTCAACTCGATTATATTGTTCACGCTCCCCGTGGTGATTTGATAGACACCTGCCATGTTCACGTCGGGCAAGATAAATAAAAGCGTGGCCTTTGGGGAGCACTTCTTGGACTCGTGGTGTTCGCATTTCTCTTCCTGCCAACAACCACGCTCGACCCATTGCCCCTTTTCGTTTCTTCGCATTGCCACCACGCCGTCGCCTTCGCAGAGCATGGTGTGGTCTGATTTGTAAATGCGTAGACTCTGGCGAAAGAACAGACCTTCATCCTCGACGGGGAACATGATGGTAAGCTCCGTGGGATTTTTCCCAACGATGCTTTCAACCGATGGAGGGCAAACAAAGTAAGGCGTCGCCGTTGGGTATTCTACGCCCTTTTGGGAACGCTTCTTTTCCCCGAGGTGGATAATTCCGAGCCTGGGCATACGCCTCTGATCTGACAACCCAATGATTTTACTCGTCCGTTTCTGCATCATCTTCTCCGTTCTTGTAGACCCGGACGTTTACCGAGCCTTTCTTGGTTACTGTGATCCTTGCATGATAGTTTCCGCACGCAATTACGTCGGCTTGTTCTCTGTCGGCTATTCCCATGATGGTATTGCGAATCTTTTTCAAATCGCCTTCGCAAGATTTTACATGGCGCTTTACGTTGAAATATTCTTCCAATGGGGCATCGCACTCGACACGCTTGTCCCTTCCAAGGACTTCATACTCATAGTTCGCCCAACAATACGAAGCATACCTGCAATAGTCGCATTGCCAATCTTCGCCCTTGCGATAGGGGCGTTCGGGAAGAGTATTGAATTCCTTGTGGACCTTGATTTCTGATTGTTCATTCCATGACTTATGGAATAGTCCCTGGATTATCCACTGCAATTCTCCGTTTCCAGAATACTCCTCTCTCAACTCCACCATTCCACTATCTTTGTCGTGGTTGTAGGCCACCTGAAAATTGAGATAACGAGCGGTGTCCTTGCACTTCATCAGCAATATCGCGGAACCCACATTCAACGCCCTCAACTCATGGCTGCACAGATAGTGGCAAACCTGAGTAATGTAGTCGAGTGGAAGGTATCCCTTTAAGATTCTGTCAAACGAATATCTGTTCACCGCCTTGTGTTCTACGAGGATGGTTTCACCATTCATCAAAGTAATGAGACAGTCGATATGCCCAGTGAATCCACTCTTATTTATTTCAAGTTGCTCGCTGTGAACCTTGACAGCTCCCTTTCGAAGCCAGTCGAATGTCAATTCCTCATGCCAACTCGAATCATCCATGGTCAAATAAGATCGTTCGGACAGTTTGTCTGGCTTGTACCCCTGAGAATGGTAGCAGTCCTGGCGAAGACATCGCTCCCAGTGTCCCATGGCGCTAAGGCGTGGCTTCCATGCCTGGAATTGTTCTTCCGCTTCCATCGCGGCAATTTTTTTAATTATACTGGCAAGGTCTACTCGTGACATTTGTTTTCCCTGGAAAGAGATTCAACATGTTCACAACCAGAATAATCACCACCACATCCCGATATGCATTTTACTTCATTCTCTTTGCATATGAAGTCAACGAAGCAATGAGGTGAATTAAAGCGTGGACAAGTTTGAGAATCAGGGTCATAGGGTAACTCTCCGTTCTCGACAAACTTAATGCACTCGTCGCAGAGGTAATTGTTTTCCGTAGTTGCTCCGCAAGCGTGGCATTCATTCATTAAAGTATGTCCTTGTACTTCTTGCCATTCGACAAAATCCGCTTCACGCAAGCGTCGGCTATTTTCTGCTTCACTTCTTTGTCGGTTATCTTTCCATTAAGAACACGGCTAACATAGGATTGTGTCATTCCGGTGATTTCAAGGAATTCTTCTTGCCGTATTCCCGAATCCCGTACAAGTTTCTTAAGTAGTTCTTTCGATATTTTCTTCATCTTCACCTCGTTCAAAATTACAATTCAATAATATCGCAGAGAATATCTTTGGTCAAGAACTTTCTGCATAATTTTATTCTTGACGCAATCGGGGCGAGGTGTTATCGTATATTTAAAGGAGGAAGTCATGAAAAAATACGAAGAATTTATGGAAGAAGCTTCATACAACGTAAGGGTTTATATTTGGAGGTATAAACCCAACCCGTTGTTGTTTATTCAGAATGCCCTTTACAGGGCAGGCGATGCGATAGGTAAAAAAGTAAAAATTGATACCAGAATTTTTCTGTGTTACCCAAAGGGAAAATTCAATGGAGCAAATATGGAATGGGGACGGCCTATGCCTTGGAAACTCGTTAAACATTGTTTTGAGAAAGAACATAAGCCATGAGTAAACTAACCACGGTCGCCAAGTACGTTGATACCTACATCGCTTCAATCGAACGATGTTACACCGGAAAGGAGCGCAACCGAAAGGAGCGCATCCTCAAGCTGTATGCTGTTCCATACATCGGAAACAAATTGATTTCTTGCATGACCGACTTTGATGTTAAAGAAATGATCCAATGCCTTTCCCGTAATCCGCTTGAATTGAAGGGTGAACCCGCCAAACCAGCGACGATAAACCATGCGATCATTGTATTGAAGGGGATGATGAAACACGCGGAAGCCAATGACCTTCTCAGTAGGAAGCAACTGGACTCCATACTTTCGGTCAAGCTTGTACCCAATAACAAGTCTGATTGTGTGGAGTATTACACGGAAGATGAAGAGTACAGGGCGCTCCGAGCCTGCAAGGAAAATTTTGAATGCTTCTACCCCATCATGTACTTCTGCTTGAAGACGGGCGCTCGGTTCGGGGAAATGGCAAGTCTGGCATGGACCGATGTGAACTTCTCGGCCAAAACGGTTTCTATTTCGAGATCCTACGATGATGTTTCAAGGACTGTCAAGGCCACAAAGAACGGAAAGGAAAGAACCATCCCTCTTTCTACTGGAACGCATGAGCTTCTTGCTGTATTGCGACTGACAGAGCTATCGAAAAATAATTATATCTTTTTAGACCCACAAAGTCGTAGCATCGCTGGCTTGCATTCAACCTGCAATGGATTCCTTGACGATATAAATAAAGTGTGTGAGATAAATAAGCATATCACCATGCACGGCCTACGCCACACATTCGCCACGAGGTTGTTGCAAAAGGGAGTCGATATCGTCACCGTGTCCAAGCTACTCGGTCACAGTTCACCAAACACAACAATGAGATACCTTCACACAAACGAGAAGACCAAGCAAAACGCCATCGACTTACTTGGGTGAATCGTGGTTCGTATGTTCGAGTTTTTTAATTATTTCGCACAGCCTGTCGAAGTCTCCGTTCATCACCGGGCGGCTTCTCATCTCGGTAATCTGTGTCTTGAGGTTTCCAAGGTCTTCCTTAACCCTGTCCTCAACCCTCTTCATGTCTTCCTTAAGATCGCCTCGGCACTCGCTTTGCTTGCGAATGCACCCGGCCTCCTGCCTGTCCTTCATCTCTTCAAACATCTTGGAAACCTCAAGAATGATTTCATTCTTGTTTTTTCTCCCAAAGAATCCCAATATTGCTGAAACGCCTAGCATAATTGCTATTACATTGCTCCATTGCGACAAATCGCCAATGGTATAAGTTACAGGTTCCATGGTTCACCTATTTCTTTTGCAAAACGAGAAGAGGCTGAACATCATCCTTTTTATCATGATGCAAAACCCTGTATCCTATTAGTTCGGCAACCCTAACTATAGAATCACCATTCTGAGGAACCCATGGCCAAGGTTTTTTCCAGTCTTGCAAACTTATTTTTCTGTTCAATACATCTTCGTATGTTTTATGGAACAAATTGCAGTAATCAAATATTAGAATACCTCCCCTAAAAAGAAGGTTTCTCACGTCGTCCATAAGCACGTATGTTTCGATATCTGTTAGGTGGTATATAACAGACATCGAATAGCAGATATCAAACGAAGGAGTTTTTGATACATTCCTCGGCATTTCCGATTTAACAAAGCTAGCCTTTGGAACATTATTGGAACACCTTTCAAGTATTTCTCCAGACGCATCAGCGCAAACAAGTTCCCTGCATACACTCACGGAAGACTTCGCAATCCTTCCATTTCCGCATCCATAATCAAGGACTCTCTTCCCTGTGAAATCAGCAAACTCGCTAATGTATTCGAACGTATCCCTCCCAGTTTTAAAATATAAATCATCCTCCTTAACATTCAATTCGCCGACGATAGCGGCTAACCCGTGATCTTTGTGCAACTTATTCCAGGTTTCTTCAAAGCTAGTCATACCGCCCTCGCTATTCTATGTCGTAGTATTTTGAAGCTACGTAGATTGGCCTTCCTAATTCGCACTCCCCTATGTATTTGCAGTATTTTCCAGACAATTTTAACCATTCTCCAAATCCATTTTTATCAACTGGAATGGTTGTATTGTTATTCAGTACGTAACCCGTGGCGGGGTTATCCATATCAATAAATAAAATCTGTGCCTTGTCGAGCATCAATCCTACAGCTTCAATGAAGTCTTCTTGTCTACCTTGATTCAACCAATGATGAAGGACTGAAATGCAGCTTATTGAACCGACTGAATTATCGCCACACTCCCGAAGAACTGACATGAAATCTTCACAGTGATAATAACCAATATCCGTTTTAAATACGTGATTCAATCTCTCGGCTATAGTTACAATCTCCCGATTGAAATCAAATCCCAATACATTCAGTCCCGTGTTTCTCAAGTGTCGGCACAAATAATCGCTCATACTTCCAATGTCCCAATGGACCCACGTTATTTCACCATGCTTGGACCTGACTTCTTGGGAGCAATCGCTTATTATTTTTTCTCTTCCTGGCTTCCTTGCGACTTTCCATTCGGAAAACAAAGGATGCTCTATAGGGCTATAAATTTGTCCGCCGTCATTGTCGTAAAAGAAGCGCAACTTCTTAACAAAGTCTTCCCAATCTGGACTAATGTATTTTATGGATACATTTATATGCGTACATCCGTTGTATATCATTCCTGAAACTCGGTGCTGACCATCGAGCAGTTCTATTTTTCCGTCCGAGGATACCTTGACGGGGAAATATTCATCTTTATTTTGAACCAATTCATTTGATTTTATCAATGAAGCCCTTATTGACATATCCTTAAATAAATATGATTTTCTGTCTGAAGAACACATGATGTTAAAATAATCTGTCTTATAAATTTCGTATGAACCGATCTTGTCTATAAAATCCACGAATGGATATTTATCCATTCTATAGTACCCGCATTCTGAGTAAAGGAATTCGACCGGACACCTTAACTCTTTTAGCGTTTCAAGATTGTTATAGTATACCATCGCCTTAATCCATCAGTAATTCTGTTATCATGTCCCTTATCACGCTCTTTAGCTGATTAGGCGGGCTATATGACAAACGGTTGCTATCGGATTTTGACATCTCTGAAAGCACTGCGCTTGAAAAGTTGTTCAAATCGTTTTCCGTGAAAGAGGAGCCTCCTTCTCTGTCTAAGGCTGACCCCATTTCGGTCAATTCGGAAAGTTCTTTTATCATCCCTACGTTTGGCGAAACGAATCTAACCCCGCAGGAAATTGCTTCCAATAAAAAATATGGAAGACCCTCAAACTTCGAAGTTAGTATCGCACAATCAGAAGCCTTGTAATATTTTTCTATCCCGCTTTTTATCAGGCCAGTAAAAATGCAGTATTCTTCTAACCCTTTTTCGCCTATGTAATCCCTTAATCGCTGTTCTTCTCTGGAAAAGTATCTTGATCTTGTTTTGTCTTCTGCGTCCTGTCCTCCAACAAACATCATCCTGACTGACTTGTCACTTTTTAAGGCCCTGCCAAATACGTCGATCATTGAGAGAAGTTGTTTCTCTTCGGAGAACCTTCCACAATATATCATTATTTTATTTCTGTTTAATCCAAGTTCTTTTTTTATTTGCCTCTTCTCTTCCCGGCTTGGAACAGAGAATTCTTTTCTTGCCGTAAGATAAACATGCGACACCTTGTTGCTGTCAACTCCAAACTCGGATAGTCTTTGCTCTAAAGACTTGTCTACGATAATCCATTTGCATACGTTTTGAACAAATTCCGGATCGTCTCTCAATCTATTCGTAGTCCAATCACAATCCGTGTGAACCATGTTAACCATCTTGCTTTTGAACCTCTTGTATTGTTTCTTAAATGAAATGGAAAGATTATTTATAATTATATCGTATTCGTCTTTCATCTCGTCGGGATGCTTACAGCCTACCGCATCGCAACTGAAATGGTCTACGTCTACTCCAATTCCTTCAAGGGATTCAATCATGTCGTAAGAACATCTCGACGCCCCGCCGGAGTATGAACTATCGGAGCATATAGCCACCTTCGGCCTTCTGCCTTCTTTTAAATAAAACAGTGGCGCAGTCCATGAATATCTCTTTTTATCAAATCCCCACTTCTCTTTAATTACTACGGGATTTTTTACCCTTGCCAACTCTATTTCTTCCCTGGTAATGGCGCTTATGGTTTCAAAAAAAGATTTTTCTGTTCTATCGCAAACCTTGATTAAACACCCATCGTCAAGAAGCTCCTGCACAATTCCAACATTCGTAGTTACCACGAGACAACCACAAGCCAGCGATTCTAAAATAGTGCTTGGTACACCCTCGGCTATAGAAGCGCAGACGTAAACATCAAGAGAGTTGTACCAATCCGGCATTTCCGAGAACTCTTTGAAATTTATATCCCGGTCAACGAAATCCCATTCAAATTTATCCGAAGTTTTTTCGGCCACATTTTTAAGTATTCCTACTCCCTTTAAGTCAATCGTTCCTCTCAGCGATAGGTTTGAATTTCCTGCCCAACCAATCCTTAGTTTTTCCGAATATATTTTATCTTTCAAAAAGAACTTCTTCGTATCAATCCCCTGGTAAGTTAGATATACTGGAACATCGGTTTTAATTTTAGACACTTTCTCCATAAGACGTTTCGAGACAACGCAAAATCCGCCAATGCTTTTTGACAACTCCATGATGTCTTCATCTGACCAACTCAATTCATCGCAGATATAAACAAGGCTTCCCTTTTTGTCGTCTACGCATCCAATTGAATTCCACCAGAACAACAGGGCTTTCTTTTTTTCTCGGTATTCAGGATAGTAGTATTTTCTTGCAGGAAGGTGCGGAAAATAATTCATAATATTATCTGCCGTTATATCGAATATCCACTTCGGCCTGTCGGCAAGAAGCCTGACCGTATCAGATAGGCCTATTTCGTTCCAAGGTTTTTCCGTAAAATTTTTTGTGCTTTGGTTTTGATGCTTTCTGTAAAAAGAATGACATAACTCATCTCTATAAAAAGACCTATTGTTATCTGCCATTGATTTCCATAGGGAAAAATCATCATCCCCTACTTTGGTGGAAAGTTCTAAATAATTTCCCGCCGAGATTATAGACCCCATTCGTATCAGAGAGCTTGAATGATGGATCTGACAGACACCCAACCTGAATCCCTCTTCGATGGTCTTGTTTGGCCATGTGGAAGCCATCCGTTGGCCGTTCTCGTCAACTCGTGTGGGCATACAAGACCAATGATCCACGCCATGTTCCTGAATCCCTGTGATGGCTTTTTCGAGGTAATCAGGTTCGAGGTAATCATCAAAGTCCTGGGGATGGAAGTATTCAGCCTTACTCCGTTCCACGAGTTCTCGGAATAATCCGCTCATGTGGGAAAGGTGGTACGGTCGGTTTGTGCTTACGACCTCAAGACCAAGTTTCTTGCCCAGGTATTCAGCGGTTTCCCTCATCCCATCGAAGCACAGGACAACCGAGAAATCACGATAGGTCTGCGCTGCGATGGACTCAAGGCATTGCATCAGCCATTCCGGGCGGGTTGCTCCCTCGTGGAGGCGCACACCTATAATTATTTTTTCGTCCGAGTTCCATGGTTTCCCGATGTAGCCACGGGAGAGACTTGAAAAATCAACGGCCTTCCAATCAATCTTCGGCGTTTCTTTTGTCTTCGTGGTATCCTTGACAACTTCAACGTGTCTCTTCCCGTTGACTAGAGTGTGCCGTAATTTTCCAAGCCTCATCCCTAGATCCCTCATAATTAGTCCCCAACTAATACGACGTGTTCGCTCATTTGACGCTGAAGAGGGAATCGGCTTAAGTTGACGTTCATGGATACCACACCATATCCACCATACGGATATTCATAGTCGCCCTCAATGACCTCTTCCCAAAGGTAGAACTGCAAGTTATGGTCGCATAGTTGATCGCAGAAGTAAAGTCTTACCGTCCCCCCGGTCAACGTTTCAAGTCCTTCGGTATACGTGCATTTGTAGGCATTGATCGTATATAGGAAACTCTCGGGGACAGGTCCGTCAATGGGGAAAGTTGGTAGGTTCTGAGTTGTTCCGACAACCGCTTGACCAACTTCTTGCTGATAGGGATAGGTTACAACCAAGACGTTCAGCATGTTTCCAATGATCTGTGGTGTCCATCGCAGGGAAACCTTGAATCCTGCCGCATGGGTGCATGGAATGATTCCCGTGGTCAAGTGTTCGGTAAACGATGCAAGTCGACTCGTAGGGTCGGTTCCGTCGGGAAGCCAAATACTTCCGTTGTTTCCGGGCTTGTAAGTTCTAGTGATAATTTCTCCCATCTTACTCTTCTCCTGACAATTTGCGGTTGAAGGAATTATTTACGTTTTCGAGTTCCTTGTTCAAACGAGTGAGTTGTTCATCCCACCACGCATCGGCGTCCCTTTTTGCGGGTTCGGTCTTGGCTTGTCCTGCCTTCGCGTTGTACTGATTGAGAAGGCGCTTCATTTCCTTCTTGATCTCAAGGCGTTGTTGCTGCCAAGCGTAGCGGAACTTCTCTGACTGTTTCGAGTAGGACCATTCGCGCACCTTGACACCTACCATTGTGTCCATAATGGCGAGCATGGCGCTCATTCGATAGCCGTCCTTGTAATCCCACTCGTTTCGTTCACCGTAGGCGCTGGCTATGCGTTCCCAGTTGTAACCACCTGGGGCAAGTCCAGGGGCGAGTGTACGCCAAATGTATGCCGCTGACTTCCTGAGCTTCTCATCTCCGCTTTCGTATTTGCGATAAAGGGTTTTGTTAAAATAAATATCCCTTCCCGTTGCCATCCCATAGGCGATATTTAGTGCGGGGTGTCCTGGGGCCAACACGTTTGGAAGCATACCCTCGCCGCCCCCGCTATCCCTGAACATGTCGAGGAAAGGAATCCACCCTCGAATGTCCACGGTCGCATATTTGTCCGGGTCAGGGGTAAACTCTTGTCGAGTGGTGAGATCAAAAGGCCAACGAATTGCGGCCGTGTCCTTCCCCGGCGTCTGGCTTACGTTGACCTTGGATCGGTATTCTTCTTTGCTTTCGCCAAGCGATTGACGTATCGCTTCGTTTGCGAGTTCGTAGATGAGCGCATACTTCACAATGGTAAACGGATTCTTGATAGCCGTCTGAGCTAAGGCTTTGGAAGCCAAGAACGGAAACGAAATGAACGGGCTGTAAAGCGTCCTTACGAGACGATATCCCTCTGGAAGTTTAGCGTAATCGAGCATAGCCGCCCTGGCTATAGCATGAGCTTGTGAAGGAGAAACTCCTTTTTCGAGTTCGTTAATGAAAACGGTGTGCATAAACGGAAGGTCGATATTGCTATAGATATCAGCAAGCTTGTCTTGAAATTTTACGAGATGTTCCTTCAATCCGTTCATGTCGCTCATAGCGGTTTGGATTCCATTGACTCCCGTTTTCTCCGCTTTCTCCGCGAGTTGGGTCATGAATCGCAGGTGTTCATCTGCGAAAGATCCACGCTTCAATCCGTGCTTCAGGTGCAATTCATAGAGTGAATCTTTAGCGAGAAAGCTTTTGTGACCCTGGGCAATCTTTCTCATCCCTTCCGGTGTGAATGGACTGATCCCGTAAGCGTCAATAAGCAGGAAGTTGAATCCATAGTTTCTCACATAGGTTGATGGTAACCAGAAAAGCTTCATGCCACGCCAAGCGGTGTTGAAGTTTTCTATGTTTGACATCCAATTGTCAAACGTTCCTGATCTGCTTTCGTCTGATACTTTCCTTAGACCCTCTCCGTATGCTTTCAAGCCCTGATCCGATAATCCCTTTTTATCTAAAATATGGAAGATGTCCTTCGTTTCACCGTATACGGCAGGATGGATATACTTCCCGTTCCAGGTTCCAAATCTCGGGTTATCCACGAGAACCCATCCGGGTACGGGTTCGTCGCTGACGGCGAGTTTAAGCCCGTTGTCATCCTTCCAATTCTCAACCTGTTTGAAGAAATCATTGTGGAAGATGGCGTTTCGCATCCGTCCGATAGAGTCCGGTCCAGCCGTTGCGATGTCTTCAATTTCCGTAAGCCCAAGTTCTTTCGATTTCTTTTTCCAAATCGGATCAATTCTGCGCTCCTGATCGAGGTAAAGTTTCTCTGCGATGCTTCCCTTGGGAACAAATATTTCCTTGTCCAAGGCGATACTTTCGGTATCTTTAAACCCTTGGTTCTTATATTCATTTTCCCATAGAAATTGCGTTCCCTTGTCTACCTTCCCGATTATTCTTCCTTCCGAGCCAATGGATTTGTTCACCATGGCGTTTACACCACGGATAATTTTCTGCCGTGATGCAACCGCTTGCTTGGCCGCTACGATCTCAGCTTCCTTGAGCTTGCCCTTCCCCATGGCAACGAGTTCTTTGTTACCCTTGGTGGCGAGATCGTCAAAACCAATTCCCGCTTTGGACAAATTTTCTACCGTGAATTTACTCATCCCCTTCGGCGGGCGGTAGGTATACATCGGACCAACGGCTGCCTCTTCTCCCACCTTCATAATCTTGGGGCTGGCGATATCAAACCCTTGCGCGAGATTTTCAACGCGAGAAAGCTTGTCTGGCATGGATTCAAGATAACGGTGGTACGCCCAAATACGGGCGCTGTCCTCCTTACGGAGTTCCTTCGCACGGGTTTTAAATATCCCCGTCTCTTTTTGGGCGTATCCCTTGCTCCTACCAAACAAACCGTCAACGACTTCCGGGGTTTGGAAGTCGAAAATCTTTTCGAGGTATTCTCGGGTCAGATACTTTCCACGGTTCTTCTCGTAGATTTTCCTGTCGAGTAGTGGTTTTCCCGTGGCGTCAACCATATCCACAAGATTTCTTCCCAGCAGGTCAACGCTTTCGCGGATACTCTTCGCGGAAAGAGCTAATGAGTCCTCGACTGCTCCGCCCTTTCCGAGTCGGGTCATGAGGTAATCGACACCACCATCTTTCGTGATGGCATCGTAGAGTCGCCTGCGTTCAACCGGCTCATGGCGAGAAAGCTGTTCAAACATCTGCTTCTTTAACGCCCTGGTGCTTTCCGCTTCGTTTCTGTAATCACGAGTCAGCTTCGTAAAACTATCAGGTGTATTCCAATCCCGATCAATGAACCTTCGAATCTGCGTATCGAGCCAAGTCTGCGCTCTCGGATCTCTTGCGGTTTCCTTCGCCTTAATAAGCCCGTCGATATTCGATTCGATAATGGTTTTCGAATCGGTTCCACGGACGTACTTCACGGTAGAGTCAATGGATTGTCCGAGTTCATCAACCAGTTTCTTTGGATCATACCCCTTCTCTTTGGCGAGTTTGTATACCTTACCGGTTGCCCCTTGCCATTGTTTATTTAAAACGTGATCCAAACCCATGACGGAATTGAGGGCTTTGTAAATCGGTCCATGATTCGAAGAAAGTTGCGTGTATTCCTCAACCTGTTTCATCGCTAAACGATTTGAAAGAATATCGTTATCCGCCGCTCTTAGACTTTCAAGATTTACTTTTCTCTCTTCAATCGAAGCGTTGATATTGTCGAGCAATTTCTGCGCATCTTGCCGGAAAGGATTGTCCGGGTTGCTCGCATTCTTTTTCAGTTCCTTGGAAATCTCTTTCGCTTTTTCGATATAGAGTTTTGAGGTATTTCCGTCCAGGTCGGCAAATGTTACCCATTGAGTTTGTTGCTTTATCTCATTGGCTTTTACCATGGGTTCGAATTTGGCTACCGCGCCGCCCTCTCCCATGGTTTCCATGAGATAGATTTGGTTCTTTACCGCCTCGCCCTTGGTGGTTCCCTCTTCGAATTCGGGGATCTTCTTTACCTCATCCCAAACGGAGCTCGCATTATTGACGGCTGATCGGGCTTTGACGCCCTTTATGGCGACAACCGGGGCAGATACCGCCCCCAGGATCATCATTCCCGTCAGAGCGTTCGTTACGGGCTTCTTGAACCATCCCTTTTCGGGGTCCATGGGGTGAAGTAGATCCTCGGCGGCTTGCAACTGTCCTTGCGCCATTTCTTTGGCGGTCGAGCTTGCTTGCTTGATTCCCTTCTCGGTAAAGATATCGGCTATGATCGCCCCCGGGTTACGATCAAACTTCTTGTTTTCCTTCTCCATGAGAAGGGCCATCGGGCTGTCTTCCCCGAGAAGTGATTTTAGGCTGGCTTCCCCGATGTTTCCAGCGGCCTTCAAAACTATTCCCCCCGGATCGGACAAACCCATGGCAAACGGAGCCGCCTGCTTCGCCGCCTCGTACATCCCAACGGCATTATCCTTGAGATCGGTTACAACGTTTTGAAGGAATTCCTGCGAAAGCTTTTGAGCCGGAGCATTCTCGATATTCTGTATGATATCGTTTTGCGTGTCGTAAGTCGCTGCTCCTTTGTTGACGTAATCGAGGAGTTCGCCAAATTTATTTATTGTCCCCTGACCCTGGTTTTCCAGGGCTTGACTTGCATTCGATAAACCAGTTTCGAGGTATTGCGCGTTGTTTGCTCGGATGGCGTCCTGGCCCTCCGGGGAAATCATTTGCGCCATGGATTCAAGGATTCCGGAAGACCGCTGTGGTTGCGCTATCGGTTGCGCCATTGGTTGAGTTGTCGGCTGTGCTGGAGAACTCGCACCACCTTGCAACTCAAGTATTTTTCTTTCGATATCATTCATCGGCTGCTCATAAGCCGGGGCCGATGGAGCGGAAACGGTTCCCGCTACCGGAGCGGATTTATTCCCTCCCTGCGCTTGGAGTTCTAAAATTCTCTGTTCAATATCGTTCATTGTTGCGGGACCGCTTCAGGGGGAAGGTTGGGAAGTTGTTTGTAATACGAGTCCTTGTTTTCGTACACGTAAAGCAAGTCTTTAAGTTCTTCGTCCGTTTGGGCATAACCAAGATCCTTAACCGCAATCTTGAAAAGATCAGGGTTGTATCCATCTGCCATATTCACAACTTTTTGAATTGTGCGTGCCAACGGAATTTCAGCGCCGTTTTTATTCACCATCCCGCTTGAAATGTTTTTGAAAAGGTCGGCGTGCTTTCGAAGGATAACCGCCTTTGGATTCTTTTCTTTCGGTCCCTTCTCAATCTTATTTGCTGCGGCTGTATCCCTTGCGGCTTCCGCTTGCTGTCCAATTTCTTTCGTAGTTGTGAACGCTCCTGATCCTTCCCATTCATCGAGGAGTTGCTTTTTCGTGGTGTCAAGATCGTTCTGAGTCGGTTTCGTGGTGTTCGTTTCAAACCACTTCTTCATCACCAAACCAGGATTAAGTCGCATAATCCTTTCGGCTGCTCCACGTTTGTTTTTAACGGGAACTTCCGCGCCATTTTCTGAAACAAGAAATCCCGTTACCGAAGGAATATCGTCAAGACTTTGCACCTTGTCTTTATACTCTTTTTCAAGGTTGCTCGGCCTGCCCGTAAGAAAATTATTTAATTCTCGTTTATCCTTGTCGAGTTGCCTCTTTCTGGCAACTTCAGCGTGTCTAGGGGCAGCTTGTTTTTCTGCTACCAATTGCCTAGACGCAAGTGTCTTGTCCAGCTTCGCCGCTTCCCAATCGAGCTTCTTTTGTTCTGCCGCCGCTCTCGCCTCGGCGCTTTGTTGGTCCTTCCAATACTCATAGCTGTACTGGCTGGAAGTCAAATCTTTGGCGCGTTGCTCCTTGTCCGCAGCCATCAGGTTTTGTGCGGTTTTTGCACGCGCCTGATTTATCGTATCCGCCGCACCCTGTGCTTGCTGTCTAAACACCTGATTGTTTAAATTAAATTGGCGTTGCGCTGCTGGTACAGCCGAGTTGAAACCTTCCATTGCTCCCGTCATCGAAGCCTGACTTCCGCCCGCCGCCGCCCCTACGATACCGGGGATAACCGCTTGGCCTAAAGCCATAATCAACTGCGGCAAGATGCTCTGAGTAAATGTTTGTTGCTGCGGCATCACCGGCTCTTGCGCATATTTGATAGCCTGCTGCGTCTGCGGCGAATATGTCGGCTGCTGAATCGTTCTCAACATATCCTGAAATGCCATGGCTGCATTCTGCTGCGTTGTCATGGGTTGCTGAGTTTGCGGAGGTGGAAAATAAACTCCAGTTCCAGACGTATCCATCAGGTCGTTAAAGATACGATCATCCCTAATATAATCGGGAGGTGGCTTGCGATCACCCGTAGCAAAAATATCTGCATTACTCATCGTGACCCCCTTATGCCGCCGCTACCGCTTTGGTAACAATCTAACCACCGATACTTCCAAGGATTCCGCCGATGCTTCCGAGGATGCCACCTAATCCCGCACCCTTGGCCGCAGAATTGGCTTGCTGCGAAGCCGCCAAGCCAGTGTTTAGCATGTATTGGAAATCTCGGTTTTGCATTAACCTGTCGAGTTCCATCTTCCGTTGTCCTAGGTCATATCCGGCTGCCGTCGAATAGGCGCTCTGCAATCCTTGTTGATTTTGGTTTGCCATCTTCATCCGTTGTGCTGCATCCATATCCTGAAATCCCTGCCATGCCTGAATGTGCTGTAACGCAGCCTTTGCAAGTTCTTCCTGCGTGGCCAAACGGTTCAATTTCACGAGAACGCCTGAAGCTAATCCGCCCTGACGTGCGGCATTGTTGTTCACGCTCTGCGCAAGATTGATATTCGAAACTGTCTGCCCTGGGATATTGGACTGAAATCGGTTGAAAAGATTTGAATCTATACCAGAAACCTGATTTCCGGCAATCAGTTTTTGTTTCATGTAATTTAAGCTGGAATCAGCACCCGGAATACTTCCGATATCATCATAAGTGGGTTTCTTAGCGCCCATCGTAGCGAAGCCACCAAGTCCCATCATGGGAACGATGGTATCTAGGATTGCTCCAGCCTTGGCGTTTTTATCACCACCGGAATATGCTTTCATGGCTATGCCTTTCTTATGAACAATCCTCGGACCGTCATAAACACCTTCGCCTTTTTCAATCCTGTTTCAGGATCTCCTAATTCTGTTTCATACTTAACGAAGTCCTTATCATAATCGTTGAAATTTAATTTTGGAGTTACATACAGTGTATCAGAATAAGAAGACAATCCTATTCGATAGGTGTATCCCATATCGCAAACCCTAATATGATCTCTTCTTGATGGAATGTTCCATTCATACATAAATGGCATTGCCCATCTAGTTGCAGCATCCCAAGTTAATTCCGCACCAGCGGTAGTAAACATTCTTGGCGGCTGATCCGGATTACCAGTAAATCTAAGAAGCCAACTCGGGGTATCGTTTGCCTCCGGAGTCATGTCTATTTCTTGTTGCGTTGGAGTGGTACTGTATAGCAACGATACAAAACAGTTTACATCCCATTGAACGGAAACAGATATCATGGCGCTATTCCAGTCGCAACCATCGGGAGCGACAAACTCGGTTTCTGCGAATCCTATTCCTGGGTCTAGACAATCGAATGACTCTTCGTATATTCTATAGGTAAGAACATCCCTTTTCGACTGAACAATCAAAATATTCTTTGCTAACTCACTCGGGTCAACCCCATCAATTGAGGCATTCGGACCTGAGAAGTCCACGTTTCCATCTAAAATAGGGTTGTCTTTATCCACAAGTTCGGGAACATTTGAAACGGGAATAACCTTAAACTGGCTGGAACTCATGTAGTTTACATTCTGATACATCGAAAGAAGAAGGGCATTCAGCCAATCTTTGTCCAGTGTTTCCCCTGGCTGTAATTGTTTATATTGTATCAATTCTTACTCCCCTTCTCCAGTAAAGAATCGACACCATATAGCTGCGTACTAGCCCGATTACTTCTCCGGCGAATTTTGTTCCTAGATACGTAGTACCCTCTTCGCCTTCATCGGTAAGTATGAGTTTTCCAACTACATCGGAGTTAGATGAAGCCATTAGTTTAATGAAACGATCCTCTTTGTCCGGTTCATTCCAGTCAAAGAAATTAGCAGGTGCGACATGGTCGGGATGACTATACTCAATACCCATGTCACTGAATATTACTACACTGTCAATTCCGCTGTATCCTTCGGGACATTCGAGAAGAACATATCCGGAATGAATATCCGTACTTAAACTTGTCTGAACAGTGAAATTATCCACTCCAGCTTTTATGTTCACAGACAACTGAAATGTTTGAGTTGTAAATTGAGGGATCTGATCTTGCAACAGAGATATCGCGGTAGCCAGTTGGTTTATGTATTCCCCATCTATTTTCATGGAAGCGGTTTCGAATGTTATTGGTCCCGTTATTGTTCCACCCGTTTTCAGCAAAGCGCCGTCGATAATTGATCCGGGGATTATGGCGTCGGGATCAAGATTGTGTTGGTCAATGCCTCCGTTCAGAACCGCTATGATAGGAGCAAGTCTGGAGTGTAAAGACTCGGGAGTTATCAACTCATTTGTTCCGAAGGGAATGTATTCTATCTTCGCCATTGCTTTATCCCCTCTTCGTTTCCGTTACCGAGAATTCAACCTCGACCGAATGAATTTCCAGGTTTGTTCCAGTTGTTCCGGTCACGCCGTCAATGGTTGTCGGACTGATGCTTGACGGTATGGATTCGATTTTCATTCTGAGATTCTTCCCCGATGGCAAAACAATTTGTTGAGATTGTTTTGATTCTGGAGAATAGCCTCCGACTAAACTTCGGTCCATCCTGAATCTTGAAAACATGGCTGCATCACTCGGATTCGAAGACAATAGCGTAGCCGACCTCTTCATCAAGTCGCTCAACTTAACAACTGTTTCCATCTCGTAAATATTCATCCCATCCCTGGCGGAGTAGAATTTGAATCCCGAATTTGAAACGATCCCATTGAATAGTGCACGATTCCAGTTTTTCCTTACGTTCGATTCCCCGAGGTCAATATCGGGAGTGACGTAGGTTGACATGTAATAGTTTCCGAGAATAATTCTCGCGGAGAACGAAGACGTAGAAACCTTGATATGATTTCCATTTTCGCCTGGGTCTGGATCTACGAATGAGGCTGTTTCGTGGACATAGTTTTTAGTTCCTATGCCTACGTTATATTTGTAGAAATTATGTCCTGCCCAAAGTTTCGAGTCTTCAAATGAAACATTCAGAAGGTGCAACCCTCCCGAATTCGTTTGGTAGAATAAGCCATCTTCTTCAAGGAGTGATAAAATGTTGGAAACACCATAGGTATTCCCATCGTTATCATTGAACAATAAGTCATAAGCTCCTTTCACGGTATCAGAAAACTCCCGGGAGTCGATATGCCACGACTTCGTTGTGATATCAAAAACCAAAGCCATATCGTAAGACACGTTCTCTGCGCTGGAATTTGAGAATGAATTCAGCGAAACATAGAGTTGATTTAACGATTCGTTTTTACTTATGCGGGCGGTTCGTATCGTTTCATACTGGAATGCTAATGGACCATGAAACCACGGGTCGATGCTCTCAGAAATCTTCACTACTTCCAAGCCGTCAATGACAAATATTCCATCCCTGTTTATAAAATAAATATTTTTCCCATCGCTTATAGCGGAGTTCCTAGATGCGCATCCCTTTGTGGGATCAATCTGAAATATTTGAGTTTGATCCAAGGCTCCACCGGAAGCATAAATTCCATTGGTGGTAAAGATGAAAACGTGTATTGTCTGATTCACAGCCACCGTTGTATCAGGTGCCTTCACCACGCACGTTACTTCGTGGTTAAACTTATTACTATTGGTGACATCCCATTCAAACGGGTTGTTATTCCACTGAACTACTTCAAGCTCAGAATCGTTTCCCCAAAACCAAGGGCGACCGAATTTGTCGAATATGTGGTACTTGTACGGGGAAGGTGGATCTTGGTTAATATCAATTATTCCATTGGTTTCATCGTGATGAACATTATCTTCAAATATTGGGACGGCACTTCCGTCTTCATCGTATAATTCGGTTTTACCGATAAGTTGATAATCAGTTGTAGAAAAATTGTTTCTTCCAACGAGTGAACTGGTTTGACCTAAAAGTAGTTCTTCATTTCCTCCTTCATGATACGATAAGTCCATATCGGTAATCTTGGTCGGTACAGGCGAATACAAAAAAGCGTTTCCGTAAGGTATTTCCTCGTAACCGAGATTAGAATCAACAAAACACATGTATACCTTCTTAGACATCGGGCAAAGAAATATTCCTGGCAAAAACACCTCTTCAAAATCATCTCCATTCACATGAGAGTAATACCCAGGAAATATGTCGCACGCCTCTTTATATTGGTTTCCTACAAGGTCAAACCTGTGAATGTCATATCTGTGCGAGAATTCGTAACCATATAGATCCTCATCGGTTACATCGTAATTCAATCCTATGGCATCTGTAATAATAGATCCTATTTCAAATGACACATAATCAGTAGTCGTTAGGGCATTTATTTCAGGATAGAAAAGAAAGTTATTCCACGTCTTCGATCCAATACCAAGAACATTGTCGCTATCTCTAGTTCCTGACATGACAAAGAATTCCATGCCGTATGGATCAAGTATATCGTGAACTGCCTTCACAACCTGAGAAACCGTAGTATGCCCTGGATAATAACTAACAGATACATTTGCATACGTAATTGGATATTTTCTACTATCTACGGAATCAATAAAAGTTAAAGTAGCTTCTGCATCTCCACCATAAGCGTAAGGAAGATCTGATGATATTGACAGCACAAGGTACATTGTGACATTACTCGAATAAAAATAATATATTCCCGTAAAATTCCCTGATCCATAATGATTGAAATGAATTCTGTCGCTACTAGGGAATGGTTCACTAGTGAAGTCATCTCGACTTGTGGCCGGTATCTTATCTCCCCTGGCAGTTATATTAGATAAATAATTTTCACCACGTATACTTTGGAATCTCACTTCTGCTCCGATATGAGCTATACGATTGAATGCGAATTCTGATCCATCCGTACTAGCATCTATTCCAGTGGCATATCCGCTTTGATAGTATGATACCGCTTCAATAGATGGGTTGTAAGAAACTTTTATAGTAGCATTTCTGTCAATCTGTATTGTATATCTTCCAAGTGCGTCAATGAATTTGTTTATAATTTCGAAGTCTGAAGATCCGGAATTGAAAATATAGGTATATGGTTTTAAGGTGTCCGACTGAGGATCGGGGTCGGTAGGATCGGGTATCATATAATTATGGTTCCATATAGTTATCTTCATTCCCTCGTAAAAATTATCATAATAATCTTTACAAACATGTATTAGATCCGTGGATTGTTCTCTGATATTTTCAGCACTTCCACCTTCATAAATATAATAATCTCCGGAATTTATTCTTCCTAAGAATCTCCTATCTGTTACCGGTAGATGGTGCGGATAATTATAAACTACAACATCCTGATTTGATAGGTTGGTCTGATTATTCATAAGTTCGATAGGATATTCATGGTCAAGAGGATATCTCAGCTTGAATTCTTTCGATGCAAAGGCATTGCAAACGAACTTCGCTGGCTTCTTGGGTCCGATGTCGTAAAGGTCTATTGCTGATCCGTAACTTTCGATGTCATTCGATTTTTCGGAAACTGGACCGTCGTTATTCGTTGTGGAATTCTGGTATTTGTAACTGTACGTTCCATTCTTCCCGGTTCCCGATAGCCTTGTGAAATAGTGCTTTGCGATATTGTGGGATCGTTCAGAGTTGTGCGCCTTCTTCTGGAATTTCCATCGGATAGCGTCAAAGCAAAAGCAATCACCGCCCCACGAACTCACCCTAGCTAGTTCTTCGTTTTCATCTTCCGTGAGGTTTGTATCTTCGACGTTGTAATACCCAGGGCTTATAATAGCCTTTGGTGCTTGCATAGGTTTGGGCAAACCCCAAGATTCGATCTCACCTTTTTTATTTATCATGATGGGGTTGAAGGTTCCATTCGTTACCCACAACTTACCGTCGTTTTCGCTCATATCCCAAGTGGGAGGAACGGATTGAAGAAAATTAAAATCCCTTCCCCCTCGCTCCATGCACCCCGCGAGGTACGGATCATAAACATAGAACGGTTCCCAGTGGCTTTCTCCCATGGAATAGTTTACGAGTTTCCATATCCCAATTCCACGGAGTCGATACTCAAGGGAGGGTTTATCTTTTCCTGGGATCAATCCGGCTGACGACGCAGCGTAAAAGTCACCATTAAATTTGACAACGGAAACGGGACTAATGCAGTTATTGACATACTGTGTTTCGTATCCTTCCGAATAGATCGAGAACGTTTTTGTTACATCGAACGAATGCGCCAAGAGACTTCCCTTGCGCTTTACAAGCGATGTTCCTTTCGGGTAGAAGTTCACTGAAAGAAGGCACTGATTCAACGGAACTTGGCTGGACGGAAGAACCAAGTTCATTCCACCAGAGAAGTCCTGAATTTTGAAGTACCTGTTTTCAACCATTAGAACTCCACGGATTCGTCACCATCTACAATGAGAAACGCACCCTCTACATTTCCGTTTTCATCGGATGGATTTAACGCATTGATCGCAGCTAATGTTCCACGAGCGAAGAAGAAATCGGTAATATCGAAGTAATATGAACAGATAAGGTATTGAGTTCCAAGCGAGGCCGGAAGATGGGTATTACCTGCCCAGGAAATTACATAATTGTCTCCTGATTCTACAATTGAGTTTATTGGAACTACACATGTTCCTGTGGTGTAATGTCCAAGTGCATCATCGTCTCCGGTTACAATGAATATATAAAGCATGGCACCAACAAGATCAACTCCAGCCAAATGAGCGAAGTCGGTCTGTGGAACCGTTATACTGTGAATTGTAGATGCGGAATAAGTACCGAGGTGTTCAGGATCACCTACAAGATATCCCAACATGGCTAGAATGTGTTTCGTATTGAAACGAAGGATTATAAGACTATCTTCTGTTTCATCCTCAACTCGTGATAGATAAGGTGCGGAAAATTGCCACTCATCTTCACTTACAACCTGAGCCGTTACCGGAACGAGCGTGTAACTCGAACCACGCCAGCGAAGACGTTTGAATGCTTCCAGGTCGTCCGGGTTGAACGAGGCTATCTCTTTGTCTGCCGGGGAGCGACGGCGAAGATGGACACTCGCTACATAGGTTTCCGAATCTTTAGTTGTTACGGTCATAGCTTGAACTGCCTTCCCATTTGGGCTTCGTAGTATCCCGAAGATTCGAGGGATGAGATGATTCTTCCCGAAGAGGCTCCTTGATTTCCATGAGCGATATATCTGTTGACATCCCGCCTAGACACACTGTCTAATGTTGCCGTATCTGGATTCATTTGCAAACTCAAGTTGTATGCCGTTTTCGATACGATGGCATTTATCAGGATTCTATCTGTAAAAGGAAATGGGGTGTCAATTGAAAGTAATGCTGGAATCTGGTATAAATAAATAAGTTTTAAAGTTCCCGATGTGGGCTGATTGTGAAAGGTAAAGTGCCTTTCCTCGGGGGAAGGGCTGATCTCAATCATGTACGTCTGCGTATCATCCCTGTTAATATTGGAGGGCTGATATACTTCGATGTATCCCGAACCGATCAGAAAGAATTGGATGTACTGGCGATAATCTTCTGGAAGTTTGTAGACATTATCTATTCCGAGTGTGTAGTCAGTGCTTCTCTCGAAGTTAGATGGCTGCTCGGGAACGATGTCTGCAATGGCATCGTTTGCCGCCATGAGAATATCCTCGTCTTTATATCGAAGATTCCCATCAGCCTCTACCGGATCTCTTCCTTCTTGCCAACTGGATTTCTCATCGTTTATCAGCCTTCGAATTTTTGGGATTTGTTCTCTTAGCGTATTTGCCATCTAAATATCCCTTCAAAAGTTCGAAGTTATTTTCATCGAGTCCAACCCACGTGGATATCGAAGAAGTCATTTGCTCGGATGATCCCGACCTCTCTTCGGTGTAAATCCCGAAGTTGCTTATGATGGATCGGCATGTACCGCAATACGCTAGCGTGCTGCTATTTTTAAGATTAGGGGTGAGGAAACTCATGATAAGTTTCCTCACCCTTTCATCGTTATCCTTCTCTTCCTTGCTCTTTTCCCCTCTAGCCGCTTTCTCTTTTACTGATTCAATTCCAAGCGCCTTGAGTTGTTTTATAATCCGAGATTCTTGTGTGGCAAATCTCCAAATCACGTTACTCCTTGAGAACCTTATAGGATCTGCGTTTATTCCTCTTGACTGAAGAGTCATAGGAGGTTCTTTCGGAAATTCGTAGACATGGAGTTCAGCCACTTGTTACCTCGACGGGATTTTGGGAAGAGAAGAAGGTTTGTCTTCCAAGAAGTTTCCGATGTACGAAACGATAAACGATGTTGCTCCATCGAATTTCGTCGCCATGGTAACATCAGGACACCAAGAGTAACCTTCTACGTCAAGCGTTCCTCCGGAGTAGAAGTCATACTGTTTTTCGTCGAGTTCACCTCCATCGTAAGGACTTACGAGTCGAGTGTATTCACGATTAAACGCGTATTGCTGAAAACCGACGTATTCAGCATACCATGGAGGAACCGGAAGGCCGATGTATTCGGATAATCCGATGGAAATAACTCGGGACGCATCCGTACTCGCCGGAGTTGTAACGGTTATTTTCAGATTGTCCCGAGTTATTCTCACGGGAGACGAAGACGGATATGTCCCTCGATCCGTAGTTTGCAAGGCTCCCCTGAATGCCGAAATGGTCTTTGTGGTTGTCGTTGCACTCAGTGCTTTCGTTTCCGTGATTTCCTTCCCGTTGTAATTCACGCCGTCGAATTTCACGGTGACATCGGCAACGTGATCTGCGGCTCCGAAAACCAGCAACCTTCTTGCTATGATGTACCAATCGGCCAGCGTGAAATCAGGAAGGGTGAAGACGTAGGTGTGTGAGGCCAAGGGGATAGCCTTCTGGTACAGAATCCAAGCTGTAGGATCTGATCCAGAACTCATTGCCGTTGGCGTTTTGAAAAACAGGGAAACAACCTGAGATTTGTATCCCTCAAGGCCCGCCATCTTCATGAAGGATTTTTCTTTCGACTCCCGTCCTTCACTGATTGCCTCAAGAAATGAATCTCCACAAGGTCGAGCGTGATATTCCATTTCTGGAGCAGCGCCCGCTGCATAGCTTACTTTTCTGTCCATCGTTTATACCTCCCTTACGGAGCCACGTAGGTATATTGATCGGTCATGTCGATATCCGCAGTGCCGTAAGAAAGAACTTGGTTATTGGGCGCTCCAGAGTCTTTCCAGCAGAAAATGGCTCCGCTCTCTTCGGGGGCATACTGTACTCCGACTTCGCCCAGGAGGTTGTGCTTGAATCCGTCAAGATCCTGGTTTACGACGTTCATGGTCCATTTGAAATCTCGGTCAGCGAAGACAACTCGACGGAGGTACTTTTCTTCGAGAATCAGCATGAATTTCCCGAGGTAATCGCTGTTCCCGTACATCGTGGTATCCAAGCCCCAGTTCACTTTTCCGTAATAGGGATTTGCTACGACATTAAGATCGCCGAAGGGAGTCTGGAAAACGCGATATTTCAGGCCGAGATTTTTGTCTATGGTGTCATTCAGCACAACTTCGCTTCGGAGCATGTGAGTAAGAAGCATCACGCCTTCGTTACTCGTGAAGCAGAACTTGCGGTTTGATGGGTCGTGGTTTTCGAAAGCCGCCTTCATGATGTGCCAGACATCGCCGTATGTCGGCTCTCCGTTCAGAAGAAAGCGATTGGAGGTCAACATCCCGTTGATTCCATTCGTTTTGCGGTTGTGGATGGTGGTATCGTAGTTGGCCGATTTCGAAAGCATAAGCGTGGTCTGACAGTCCAAGAAAAGCTGTTCTTGAATTCGCTTGATATGACCCTGCACTCTGTCTTCATCGACGAGGAATTTGTATTTGTCGTATCCACCTTCAAAGATCAGGGTGTCTTTGAAAATTTGGGTGCAGTTCCAAAGCATATCGTGGGTGTAGTCGATGGCCTTGCTCGGACCTACCGTTCCGATGGGGTAGGATGATCCGGTGTAAATCAACCGATGCTTTTTGTTGGGGAGTAACGCATAGCTTCCCGTGGTGTCCGTTTTGTTGTGCAAAGAAAAAACCACATTGGAAGCATCGGCGGAATCAACGATCAAGTCAACCGTACCGACATCTGGAGAATCAAGCTGGAAGGTGGAATACTGGCGGAAAAAGGCCGTCTGTGACGCTTCAAGTCCGGTTGATACAGCAACCGTAATCGGAGCGGCGTAGGTAAGTGTTTTGGTTCCAGAGGACCATTCCATGTACGTATCCATGGGCCGGTAGTCGCCATGGCGATAATGAAACTTGGGATTGTAAACTACTTTTTTGTTTGACTGAGCGAGGTTGAGAAACGAGTATCTATTCGCTTTCGCGTAATAGATATCGTTGTCAACTTCGATCACATCGGTTCCGAGATGAGTTACGGACCCGGCCCCGATATGAGGCGATTGACGCCCGGCAAGATAGTGGTTTGCTCCGCTAACATCAGAGTTTGCGGTGAACGTATTCTGAGAGAAGACAGTCATCATGACCTCCGTTTAGGAGGCCCGACCTTTAATATTTAGGGCGTTCGTATCCAATCCCTATGGATTTGGCCGTAGGCGCACCATTTCCGTTTCCAGTCGGGCCGATTTGTAGATTTTGCTTCAGCCCTGACGGAGGGGGGAACATGCCAGCAACTTGCTGCGATGCGGTTCCTTTTGCGGTATTGGCTGCCTTATTGAACTGCTTCTGTCTCGCCAATAACTCTCGGTTGGCAAAGGTAAACGCAAGAGGCTCGATTAGATCATATGGGTTTTTCAAGGTTTGCAGGAATTCCCTAGCTTGCTGAATGTGTTCTTGCTGATACAGTCCACTTTCTATTCCGCTTCTTGTGGCCTGTTCGAAGTGCCCCTGATAGATTTGGGCTTCTTGATTCTGCAAGTTTTGCAACTCCTGCCCGTACCTCTCAATGTCTTTTTCCCTCTTCTGTATTTTCTGGAAGATACGCAAGTCGGACATTCCCTGAGCTTGCATTTCTTCTATTTCCTGCTCTGAGTATTCAGAAGGGGGGCCACCCATGTTTTTCTTCTGATCTTCAATCGGTCGCATCTTGCTCTGAAGATCCGTGATGTAACGATCCTTGTCGCTGATTCTCTTCCTTTGATTTGAAACCTCTTCTTTCAGCGACTTCACTTCCTGAAGGATCATCTCAATTGGATCTTGATTTACCTCTCCTTGCACCTCGGAACCTTCGGACGAAACAGCCGTCTGCTCCATCGGACTTCCGGGTTGCTGAGCCAGAACTTGCGCAACAGGGTCTGTTTCCAGGTTGCTTGTTTGCGCCTGAAACTGGGTATCAGTTCCTACAGTCGAGTTTGCGTTGCTTCCGTCCTGATCTTGCATACTCTCTCCTTGTCAGGTTATAAAATATCTTAATTAAAATAGTAAATCAAACTTCACCATGTTGTCAAGACCTTTATTCCATTGACAACCAAACGATATATTGGTTAAACTAATTGTAAGTAAAACCTGCGAGGAGACAAATGTGTCACGAATACTTTACGATTACGAGTGCGAATGCGGAAACAGATTCGAGGAACTTGTAAACTTTGATACCAGGGACGATGTGACGTGTCAGAAATGTGGACACCATGCGTCAAGGAGAGTTACTGGTCTTAAAGAGAAAAACTACACGTGGTTGTGGTGGGGAAAGCGCCCGGAAAAACTAAGCTTTGATCCGGAAAATCAACGAACAAATTGCCGTGCGGCGTACAATGGAAAAGAATATTAAAAAGGCTGGTGTCGTTTCCTTGATTCCAGAGATCGAGGAGGAAATAAAATCCTCCTGGGAAGAATTCAAGGTAGCGAAAAAGGAAGATAGCGACAAATCCGAAGATAGGTATCTGAAACGACTTAGGAATCTCGCTTCCCTTCTAAAGGATTTTGAGGGACTTGACACCAAACACAGCGGAAAGAAACAGGCCAATTCCGAGTTTATTGGGTCTGGAGACATAAGGGCAAAAGATCGAAGATGAAGCCATATTCGTTTACAGGGCAACTCAATGAATATTCAGGTGATGCCAACCGGCTTCTACCCCAGGAGTTTCGCGTTGATTGGAACAAGCTTGAAAATCTAGCCGTTGAAAAAATAAAGGGTGACCTCAACCGTCATTATGAATTAGAGGGATACGGGATACCTGAAAATTTCAATCAGCGGCTTGAATTTGAAGTCGAGCGATGGAAGGCTAGAAATAATTTATTTTATTTATCCAAAAACATCCTTGGTTACGATGAGCTTTCGTTCTGTCACTCCGAACTGTGCGACTGGTTTGTGGCGACAATTGATGAGCGAATACGATTTATCTGTCTTCCACGAGGTCACTTTAAAACCACCATCGTATCAATATCGGCAACCATTTGGCATATACTTAACGATCCTGGCATAAGGATTGGAATCTACACGGGAAACTCGAACTTGGGCAATACCGTTATTTCCCCCGAAATCCAAAAGCACTTCACAGAGAACACGAAACTTATTGAGTTGTTTCCTGAGATTTTTTCAAGGAACCGAAAAGACTACGACAAGTTTTCGAACGAATATTTTTGTTGCAAGCGACCTAAGAGCGGAAGGGCCGGGGTAACGGTAAACACGCTTTCTGAGAAGAAAGCGAGTACGGGATTCCATTACGACAAGGGAACCATTGATGATGCTGTCCATGAAGATAATTATGATACAGCCGAATCTCGCGCTAAAACAAAAAAGGTCTTGTCGTTTCTGCGCCCCAAGATGGACAATCAATCAAATCATTGGTGTCAGAGCGTATACACGATAACCGGAACCATTTACCATTACGACGATTGGCATTGGGCCAATGTCTTGAAGGACTTGCTACCCAAGGATTTACTCGAAAAGATTCACAATTCGAAGAATCATGAGCCTGTAACTACCGGGAAAGTAATCTATTGGCCGATCTATCACGAGTATGAAAACAACGGCAAGTCTTCAAGAATATTTATTTTTCCCGAGCGATTCAACCCCAAGAGTCTCGATGAGATTATGGCGGACATGGATGATCCCCATACGTTATCCACACAGTATTTACTCCAGCCGGTAACGGAAGAGAACAAGATATTTCAGGATGTCTTCAACCTGCCCAGATTCTCAAGACTTCCAAGCCCGTTAAATAAAGTATGCTCCATCGACTTCGCATCATCCGAGAAAAAAGCGAAGGGCGATAAGTCAGTGATGAGAGTTGTTGGCATCGACCCCATGGCTAACAAATATTCGATTGATTCGAAAAATGGCAATTGGGAAATGGAGATATTTATCAAGCATGTCGGGGATATCTGCATAAAGAACGAATGCCACCACGTCCACGCTGAAAAGATAGGGGTATTTGAGAAGGACTTTGAAAAGAAATTTCACGCTTACATGTCTTCAAAGGGTTATCAATGCACATTCCAGTGGTGCAACCGTTCGGGGAACAAGTCAAAATCGAAAACCGAATTTTGCCGAATCGCCCTTCAGGGGGATATAAATAAAAAGAAGTGGTACTTCAATCGAAGCGAGAACGATGAAATTCTTCTGCATCAGTTGGATGAGTTCCCAAACGGACGGCATGACGATGAAGTGGATACCTTAGCGATTGCAAACGACTCTGAATTTTTCTACCCTCCCGAGGGAAATATCGAAAACGATCCTGAAGAGAAGAAGAGAATAGAAGAGTTCGGTCTTCCAGACTACGATCCAGAAGAGAGCAGAAGACCATATCAGCCTAAGTATGTTTATACATCAGCCTACACTCCCATAAGAATAGTGAGGGATTAAAAATGTCTTCCTACGCCAAGACAAAAGAAGAAGAGAAGGATCTCATCCATACCTGGCTTCTCCGACTTCGGGATTGTAATGAATACCGTAAACCATATTCTCAAGTATGGAAGCGACAGTATCTAAACTGGCTGTGTAAGCATCCGACGATGCACGGCGTTGATGGCAAGAATGTGTGGCCTTCGAAGTCGGCCGTATATTTCCCCTATAGTTATCAGGTAATCGAGCAGAACACCATGCGCCTAAGTGGTGGAACGCCGAAGCTTCGCGTTGTAGGAAGGACGCCTCTACACGATGAATTGTCAACATCATGTCGCGCATTGCTGCAATACTTCTGGCGAATAAATCTCATGAATTTGAAAGAAATAAATTATTGCAAGTGCAGCGAAATGTATGGAACTGCCGTGGCCTTCGTTCCGTGGCGGAAAGAAAAGAAAATAATTAAATCAGTTTTACCCGTCCTTTACGAAGATACTGCGACAGGACAGGTTGAACCTGGATATGATGAAGACGGGAAAACCATACGTTCAAGCCAGGAATTTGAGAGAATTATTTTCGAGGGTCCGACCTTCGAAAACGTTCACCTAGACGACTTTTGGATTCCGGAAGGTTGCACAAGCCTTCGGTTCTCTTCTTCGACAAATGGCTCGGTAGCGCCATATTGTATCCATCGCCTTTATTTCACCAAAGAAGAACTAAAGAAGTCGGGTCGTTATTATAATCTCGACAAGATTGAGGATTCTTTTGACTACAACTCAATTGTTGGTGATGCCGACGATTCCCTCATAAGACAACTTGAGGAGGCGATGGGGGTATCCAAGAAGCACTATGCGGACCCAAAGATTACCTGTCTGTTCTGCTGGACAGAAGAACGTCTTACGGTTATCGCCTCGGGAGGTACGGTTATTTTTGATGGAGATAACCCATTCGGAGATGGGCAACTACCGTTTGTGAGTTGTTCTAGTGTAATGGTCCCCGATGGATTTTACGGATTTCCAGAAGCCTATTTTACAGAGAGTTTACAGGATGCGATAAACGCAATAAGCAACTTGCTTATTGAGAATATGAATCTCGCCGTTGATCCGCCATGCTTTTACGACAAGGCAAATGTCGAAATGCTTGCGAAGAGGGACTTCAAACTTACCGCCGGTAAAATGATCGGCATAACGAGATCCGGCGATAACGCGGTTCGAGATTACTTCTCGTTTATGGAACACAAGCCTATCGACCAGACAAATATGCAGTTCATACAGTACATGATTTCTCTTTACGAGGAAGCTACGGGTGTTACGAAGTCCATCAAGGGAATGACCGGCGCTGATTTGGCGACCGACGTTATGACAGCGGCGCAGAATAGTTCCTTTAAATATAGAGAGAAACTTACCATCTTTGAGAATGCTACGTTGGCCCCGTTGTTTACAATGTGGCTTGATCGTGCCAGGGCATTCTACAATGAGGAATCTCTGATTAGAATAACCGGATCTCTTTCGGAGGGCGGCGGTAATATTCTGATAACTCCGGAGATGCTTAACCTTGATTGGCTCATCGAAATAGAACCCGGTTCTTCTGTTCCCTACAATAGTTCGGCGGAACAACGGGCTATCGCCATGGAACTTCTCAAGGTTCTAACCTCCCCAGGGATTGCAAACTACGTAAAGATGCCAGAACTTCTTGAGAAGTTTTTACTTGAAGGATATGGAATACTTGTGCCAGAAACAATAATAAGAACTGCAAAAGAACTTGCACAAGAAATGAAGAGTGGTATAATGGATCTAGCACAGCAAACAGCAATGGCAAATATGAATGGTGAACAGATGGGTTATACAGAAGAACAGCAAGCCATGTCTCCCATAGGGATCGGTCAATTGCAAGGGAATGCAAACGGGGGTATGGCATGATAAGGAAGGACATGGCGTCAATGTCAAACGAGATGAAAGCAATTCATCTTCAAGACATGATGAATCATCCTGGGTTTTTGATCTACCGGGAATACATCGAGGGGTACAGGGAGCAAGCGATAACAAATATCTTGGCGTGCAAACCCGAATCTCATGATATTTACAGGTCTGCGGCGAATGTTGCTAATGACATCCTTCGTTACCCGGGGGATTTTATTTTAGAACATCACCCCGAGAGCGTGAAAAACCAGGAAGAAAAAAATGGCTAAGTCTTTCCCTGTAAAAATCGCTGACTTCCTGATCGACTTCTCTTTGGATTCCGTTTCTATTTCCAAGGGGAAAAAGAAAATAGATCAGGAGGTAAGCAGACAGGACTTAATTGACATCCATGAACAGCTTACGTCATGCCTGCGATGCCATGGGATTATTGAAAATACTAATCCGGCTCCGGCAAATAGAGTTGCATCGACCATAAGAAATCAGGAATTGAACACCCCTCCCGATGTGGCCGTCTTGAAATCCGCGCCGTATGAGATAAAGCTTTCCGGTTCCGAAAAGGCTTTAATCGAACGAGATCATGGGCCTGGATCTTCTAATGTCGGTGTGGTTCGTGTAGGGCTGGAAAAATCTTCTCGCCCGCAGGCTCCGATGGTAAATGAGAGTGCAAAAAATCTTATTCAGAATGACACTGGAATAAGTGTTGATAGAGTAGGAGACAGTAATGTTTATGACAGCGACGAGCAATCAGATGAAGCATAACCTTTGCATCCGGGGTCTTGGTATAGCCCCAAGCCCCCTTGTTTCTTTCAATAGTCCCACCACTTCCGGTTCTCTCTTAACAAATGCAAGCTTCCATGACACGACGATGACCCCGGATGCAATTGGTTCTGAAATATCCACGGATCGAACGAAGAAAGTCCCGGCTGGAATCAGGGTGATTGTCGAGGGCAAGAACATTCCCGCCGTGAAGGAAGACAGGGACGACGGAACACTCGGCTCCGACATCGGGGATATGGGGTCGTTATGATTGACTTTCCAAGAGCCATAACTATTTACTTCGTCGTAGGACTCATAATGTTTTGCTTGGGATTCTATGGTGGTTTAAAATTCGATAACAATAAATCCAATATTCCTACCTGCGTTGACGTTGACAAACTCAAGCAGTACCAAGCGCAGGAATTGAGGATCTTCACAGAGTCGGCTAACAAGCAGATAACCGAAGTGGAGCTTGAAGCAAACAAGGATGGAGTTCGCATCGTTCCCGTGGACCATCGGTTAGCGAAGATGAAACTGGAATATCTTCGCCACGATTTCGAAAACGATAGGCGTCTTCTTTTGGTTCAACACAACCTAGCTTTATTTATTGCAGGAGTGAATAATGCCCAGTGCCGATGAATATCGTAATATGGCAACGGAGATTGTGAAACTTGGCAGGGTTTCCGTCGAGCAACTTAAGATCATGCCAACCATTCTCGCGGCCTTACTTCTGGAAATTAAATATTTAAAAGAACAACTCGAAACCGAGAAGAAAAAGTCGTGTTGTGTTCCCTGGGAAAAACAAAACGTAGATGCTTAAGGGGTGATTACAATGAAGAGAATTTTTGCCGTAGTTGTCTTCTCTGTTTTCATGACTTCCTGTTCGGGGATTCATGGATTTAGTTTGTCGTCACTGCTTAAAGTTGCAGAGGCGGCGAAGCCTTTAATCGAAAACGTGTGCGAACAGATTGAAATCTGGCACGACAACTCGAAAGAGATGGGTCGATTTGAAGCGGTTATCGGATGCGAGAAGATGAAGGTCGACGCATCGTGTGATGATAATGGATCTTGCTTTGTAAAGGCCACCGCCCCGGTCGTAGCCGAGTGAGGTCCGTCCCGTGTCGCAAACAACGGACCTCACAAAATAACACGTCGTAACGGTATTTGAATTGTCACGTTGCGATGGGAACCCGATCAGGTTGGCTGGTCGGGTTTTTTATTGCAGTGAAACTTTTTATTGACAATGTATATTTATCCGATGTAACATTCACTTGTTAGAATGATCTAACGAAATGCAAACAACGATAGGAGATTTGACGATGGCGAAGAAAGAGTTGAATGTGGAGCAAACGGTTGCGAAGGTCAAGGCGCTTCTGAAAAAGTACGGAGTTACGCAGCTTGAATTCGCGCTGATTACCGGACTGAGCAAGGGATACGTGAATCAGGTATTGAAGGGGAACAAGATCCCTTCCAAGAAAACCATTCGCACCATGCTCGAAGAGGCCAATGGCTGCAAGCCGGAGGCGTAATTACAATGACTTCCGCCCCAGGCTAAAACTTGGGGCGGAAAAATGGAGGGATACCATGGCAGGAAAAAGAGTGAAGAAGAAAATATCCAACGAAGAGAAACCGAAGAAGTCGCCCACGAAGTCCAAGAAGGAAAAACAAATTACGATCTTCGATACCATCAATGCTAAGAAGGGAAGCAAGTAATGGCAAAGTACAAGTACCTACTCCTTGAAGCTGGCAAAAAAACGCTCAGGACGAACATTAAACATCTCGCCATGAAATTCCTTCGTGGCAAGTGGGGATTCCGTCACGTCGGCAATGGAACGAAAACGGTTAAAAGCAAGTCCTACAACAACCAATATCGTATGCCCGATCCGACAAAAAGCATAATCAAGATCCGCAGTCGGGAGTTTTTCAATGATAAGTAAAGTAGAAAACGATGGACTCGACCACTACATTCCAACATATACGAAGGAAACCCATCCGATATGCGCTAATTGCAATAACTCCTGTGGGGTTAATGCGGAAAATTATTCAAGGAGATTAAGTAAACTCGGTAGTGGCAACGAAGGGCAGTTTTCCAGAAAGGATGTTTTGGATTACATCTCAAAGAGTATGAAGGTGATCGGTTCCGGTGAGAAATACCAGTGTCGCGACTTTGTGTCAGAACATTTATTTAAAATAAATACCAAAAGCGGGGTGATGATACATCACTTCTACAAGTTCAATGTCAACGCAAAAATCGAAGGAATTACAGGACTACCATTGCTGGTTATATTTGTGATAGATTCTCATGAAAACGTTGAAGGTCAACCAGGAACTTACATATGCGAACGGTTCGAAAGGTTCGATGATATCCAACCATTCGTAATGCAAGAGGATCAATTGGAATTCTTTCACTTCCTACGGAAGTGTGGACTTCCAAAAGACAAGTATGAGTGGCATCCGCTGGTGAACCAGCTATAATCATATAAGGAGCTTCAATGCTTGACCCCAAGGAAAGGTTCTACAAAAAAATCAAGGAGTGCTGCCTTCCGTGCAAGAACTGCGGTGGAGTGGTAAACCTGCGCGTTTCAGGAACGATCTCTTCGAAGACAATCGTGGTATGCCTGGAGTGCGAGAAGAGTACGGAACACAAGTACGCCGAGAGGATCATTCACACGAACACGCTGATAAACAAAGCACCATGGCAACGCAACGCCCTGGTGCTTTCGAAGGTGATGGAAGTCGTAACTGAGTGGAACGAGAAGAACAGGAAGTGAATAATGGATAGAGTTGAATGCTCCATCTATCTCATGGCGTACTGTCCAAAATTACGAACCCACACCGGATTTATAAAGAAAATACATCGTGGTGAAAAGAGTTACGAGCTTTGCGAAGGAGAAACAAACCACTTCTGCGAATTCTATGGAGTTAAGATAAACACTCTTACTGACTTTGGAAACCCTGTAAGGCATTCACTTTGCTTTGATGCGTACAATCAGACCTATGATTCCGTGGCATCGGAACGGAAGCCATTTGGACGTGATAATATTTTAAAGGCGCTGGATGGAATGAAAAATATAAAATTGAATTTTAAGGTTGAGACTACATAAAAATAGAATGCCCCCGACATCCTAAGACGCGAGGGAATTCCGTGAGAGGGAAACCTATGGCAAGAAGAGAATATCAAACCACACGAACAAGGTCAAGATAAATGGTCTGGAAAAAAGAATGCTTCTACGATAACATCCTTGCTACCGATGTTACACTCCACACCTACAGGGGCGTGCTTGAGAGATCACGGCTACGGGCGTTCGTCGTGGAGCGTATGGACAACGGGGCATGTTCCTACTGCGTGCAACTGAGAACAAATGGCGACACCCTGGAGCGCCGGGGAGAGGGCTACGACAAGTTGAAGACAGCGAGGATGCAATGCGTTCGTAAAATTCAGGAGTTGCTTGATATCGAAAGGGGAATGCGATGTCACAGGGATTAAGTCCGTGTCCGAAATGTGGATCAGAAGATATTTCTGAAAACATCAATCTGCTTTTAAAAACCTATTGGATAGAGTGTAAGAAGTGCAAATACCCTGGCCCTTCGTCTAAATTAAGAGATTTCGCCACATGGGAATGGAACTCCAATAAAAGCGAAACGGAAGGTTATTCCGATCAAAACAAAGAGTTGAAATTATTTAAAAACGAGTTAAAGAAGGTTCTCGACTCTTTCCCTGAGTTTTGCCCACGTGGGCATAAGATGGAATGGTTCTTTAGGGGAGATTGTGAGAGTGATACACTTAACGTTATAGAAGAAGTGAGTTTGATCAATATTGAAAGGATATTATCTGATTATGATAATGAAATATATGCCTTGTATTCTTGCCCGGAATGTAGATCAAACTATGCTAGGGCGGGGAAGAAAGAAACGGAAAAATATGCGTTTATATACAAGGAAACCGTAAGGTGGAACAAAGATGATCCAACTAAATATAAACGATTTATTAAAAATATTGCCAGAATGAAGCCTTATGTCGATGAGGATTTTTATTCGTTCAAGAAAACTGTAGAACTTGCTGCGTGCCTATTGTATGGCGACCTGGAAATGACTTGTCGTTGCACCAAAGGAGATGGCAACGATTACTTTTTTTACGATACATTGGAAGGTAAGGATATAGTGTGTCGGCGTTTTGGAAGAAGACTCTTAAAAAATGCCAAGTGCAATCTTGCGAAAAGACTAATGGAGGAAGGATGTACCACATAACCAAGATCGACCGGGAGCTAGGGAAACCGGCACTGCTTGCCCTAGACATAAAGACTGAAAAATGGAAGTAAATATCCACGGAACAATAAGGTTTGATCTCGGATTTATTCTATGGAAACCATTCGACTGGAGAGACGACGCGCAGTATTTCAAGGACTTTGTTGGCTATCCGTTCGTAATAATTCCATACTTTGATACCACTGAGTTTTACATAAGCCCTATCTGTGAAGACAATGAACAGGAATTAAGGGAAGAAGAATCAAAAAAATCCATCAAATCCATAGTGGAAAGTATGAGGTCATGGATTACTGGGAAGACAAGATAAACCCGTGCCGCAATTGTGGCGGAAAGGGCATACTTACGTTCACCGGAATAACACTGGAAAAAAAGACCGTCGACAAATACCGTGTCGAGTGCAGGCGGTGTTGGAACATGACCGATGACCATCCTTTCGAAGAAGCTGCAATAGCGGAATGGAATAAACAAAACGAGTGATATGGAAAGAAACCATGTTGGAAGAAAGCCGATGAAGCTAAAATCCAAGCAAGAGAAGAAGATCGATGATGTGATGATGAGACATAGCGATGAAATAAGGGAAATGGCTAAGGGCGGAGTTAAAATATAGTGGATAGACAAGGAGGAAATCTAATGTCTGAAAACGCAGAACGCAAGAGACTAAAAGAGCAGGTTGATGAACTCACAAAGAAAAATCAACTGCGTGAGAGCGAGATCAAAATACTGACGGATGATATTCACAGACTGAAAGCCATCATGAAAAGGCAAACAGAAGACAGGGAGGCCGTGATAACGTACCTGAACAAACAGGTTGATGAACTCACCACGGAAAACAAACGTTTAATGAACAACATTCAAAATCTAAATGAAACAATTCAGAGTTGCAACAAACAGTATGGAAATCTCTTTCAAATCAATGAAGAACGAATCAAGTTGCTGCGTATTGAGCGCATCAAGCTCCTCGAAACCATCGTCAAACTCTCGGACACACTGATGCAAGTCGCTGACCTGCGGGAACCATAGGGGAAAGGAAAGACCATGAGTGATACCAAGACAATGATCCGATCCTGGGAAGTAAAACAAGGTGGCGACAATGGCGCAAGTTTTGAAGCCGAGGGAACACATCGGATCTACAATGAGGAAATTTTATGTCTCGCAATCGACGGCTGGACAATAAATAAATTCTTCTCCGTTCCCATACCCAACGGCTGCATCATCACCATCGAATTCAGCAAGGTAGACTTGGGATTTGTGTCATGCAAAAACACCGCTGACCCGGAAGTTGAAACCAAGAAACTCGCAACCGAGATCATGAAAGCAATATGGAGGGACTTGTGCGAAAGAAGTGATGTTGATCCAAGTGGTGGAGTACCAGAAAAAACACGAGAAGAAATCAAGAAAACTTGGACCGAGATCATCCAAGAAAAACTTAACGGATAACAATCATGAGCGAACACGGAACAATGATAACGAAAAACGAAAGGTTCCCTCTATCGGACGAGGAGCGCCTACGCCTCATTCGTGATCTTCCCAGGACATGCCATAGAAACCACAAGATCACTCCAATCCTATACACAGAATACAAAGATTTCGCAGAAGAGGTGAACGCCCGGACAAACGGTGAAATCAAAACACACGTGGCGTGGCATCCTACTCAGCTATGGCTACAATGCCGACAATGCCACTGGACAAACGAATTCTATTTCTATAAACAAACATTTTACGTCCAATATAATCACAATGAAGAAAACAAATATAAGCATGGATTCGAATACCTCGACAGGTCAATCGTTGAATTCCACGAACGTTCCCAAATCATAAAAAAAGCCATCAATAAACTACTCTCCCTCGAAGACGGAGAAGGCTCATTCAACTCCAAGCACATACTAGACTCAAATGAAATCTGCGATACCTGCGGAACCAAACTAAAAATATTCTCCTACGAATCCAGAGCACGCCTATCCAACTCAAACTCATTCTACGATATACAAGACCTGTTTTGCCCAAAATGCAAGGCGTTCACAAAAACATACTGGGAACTTAACGGAGAATGCTTTACCGAGATCATCACCCGGAAACTGAACGAAAACTCAAAAGGAGAATGACCATGCAAATCCACATGGTGGCTTCCATCGATGGAAGCCTGAAACTGTCTGACAGGATGTTGAGTAAACTCTATGGCATGAGCGCCAGGAGAGCCAGAGCGGAACTGCTGAACATGAAAAAAAGAGGGATGGAATTTATTCCGAATTCAAAGTGCAAAAACCCACTGCCAGACGGAAGCTGCCCAGGACACGAAGAAGATCAAACACCTTGACCCACAAAAATAAATAAACTACAACCAAAGCATCGGATGCCATGGGGGACCAACTCCCGATGGCGTCAACATAAAACCCATCTGCTCACAAGGTAGGTGGGTTGCTTTTTACAATCCTTCTATTCCTTTATAATATAAACACAAAAAAGCCGGGCTGACCCTGCATCAACCCGGCTCTCTCGAAGAGGAAGTGAGCGCTCCCGCTTCTGGTACATGATGTCGCCAAACATCATCACCAGTAAACCACAAATAAACAAAAATTACAAGAAAATTTTAGGAAAAAATTTAGGCAGAAAGGGCGAGGACGTCTGATTACTAGAAACGACCCCCGGGGGGCGGGATAGCACCCTCCGTATGCTAATCTGGCAAGAGAAAAGGCAAGCAAACTAAGATAATGAGCGCTGATCCCACACAATCTGGGCAGAAATCACGCGATACAAGCACAGATAAGCCATTGAAAACAGGGCAAAACAGGGCTTGTAAGGCACGAAACCGGACTCCCCTCTATCCGTATCACTCATTGGAATATTTAAGCTTGGGCGACATCGCCAGAACTGGCGTAATTTGCGTGACAAGCGCTTGAGTAGCGAGAAAACCAAGTGATTTCGATGGTTCTGCATTGCTATTGCAGCAAAGTAGGCGAGGGCTCGAGCGTAGCACGAAGCAAAAAACCGTGTTATTTCATGCACTTCTCGCCTCTCAGAGAGAAGTGATCAATCCCCGTTGATTTCATGGCTATGTAAAGTAACTGTACAGTATTGGTTTGATAGTGTTCACGTCTTATATACCGGATTATGTATAGCAGAAATTGATTTTGGTCAAGGAATTGTGATACATGGGAGTAAGTTATGTAAAGAATCTGTACACTGTGACATTTTGTCACGGATTGAGGCTGACTGCAAATTTTGCGTTCTTCATTCTTTAATTTCTTTTTGCTATGAATTCTTGGTGATGATATTGAGTCATGATTGTCGCATATTTGAGACAGAATTTGGCTAATGATATGTGTGCTGTGAATACATTTGGTGTGCATGTAATGTGAGTGAGTGAGTATGCTTTGTGTGTATATCCGACAAAGCGACATTCTTTCTTTTTGCGTGATTGTTTCTGAATTCTATTTGCGCGTTGGGCTTGCATTCGAGGCTGAATTTTCTGGCTGGCCTGATTTGAATCTTCGGCCCATCCTGGAAATGCCTCGATTTGGGGGCTGGCTTGGCTTGTGCCGAATTTTCTTTGCCGGGGCGCATCTTTGCCGGGATTTTGTGCCGATCAGGCTTT
>Ga0172381_10000446_pt1 | contig 49771 bp, 55 predicted proteins | sample Leawel6488metaG_FD_119754 | JGI IMG/M metagenome (GOLD analysis project Ga0172381, IMG submission 119754) | Leachate microbial communities from a municipal landfill in Southern Ontario, Canada - Leachate well 64-88 metaG | ecosystem: Engineered > Solid waste > Landfill > Unclassified | place... | reverse complement strand
CAGGCTGCCGCGGTACAGCTCGGGCGGAATGCCAATCGCACTGAGCAGCGTATCCATGCCCTGGTCCAGCAATTCTTTGGGGGCCAGATCCTTGGCATCACCACCCAGCGCCAGGTATTCCACCGGAAACGGCAACACGTTCCAGCGAGCCGGGTCCTTTCGCCGCAGCCGAAGCATGTGCTCGACGCGGGATGTAAACCGGCTCAGATTCATGGTCAACACGGGATCATTCACTTCCCCGGCCGGCCCGCGCTGCGGTTGCGGGGTCAGCACACGGAAGGGGATGATGTAGTCCAAGGCAATGGCTTCATTGAAGCGGTTCAGCACCTGCACGTACCAGGCTTGTGTGAAGTTCACCAGCACGCGTGACACACCCCAGCCTCGCGAGAGCACCCCAGCCATCGCGCTTTCCCGCATGTGGTAGACCACCTCAGGGTCAAACAAGATGGCCTTGTTCTCCTGCACCGCCCGAATCACCTCCATAGGGGCCCGCTCCAGATGATGCAGGTGGCCCCGACGGATCAAGGCACGGTAGTCATCCGGCAGCTTCCAGATGTAAGCCGTGTCGTCCGTATACGGGTCATGCAACAGATCCATCTGATGCACATTCCACCGCTTCACGAGCAGGCCGCTTTTCTCGCTGCCACGGCGGTCCACATGCCGCCATGCCCCGCTGTACTGGCATCGCGGGCACGTAGCGTGAAACTCGAAGCCCGACCACTGGAACGCGAACGCCGCGTTTCCGTAGATCTTGTTGAGCGGGGCCTCCAGCTTGCACCGCGGACACCACAGGTACCGCTTGAACGGGACCAGCAGTGATGTGAAAGAATTCCCGTAGGTCAGAAAATCCAGGCCGACGTCATGCAGGATGCTCTTGATCCCCAACGTGTCATTGAGGAAATCCAGGTACTTCTGCTTCTCCTCCACACCCAGCCGCTTATCCACATCGCCCGTCGGTGACGAAATCTCGATGTCGGTTATGAAGTACGACAGCACACGCCGCAGGGCCTCCCTGTATGGCCCATTCTTCATGATGATGAATTCACACCAGCGCAGAGCATCCTGGATGGTGATTGGCATGGCCAGCGAGGCCACGTCGCCGAATGGATCAGGAAACGCATCATTGCGGCGCGAGGCTAGAAAGCCCGGCCCGGTGAATAGCGAGGACATTCGAGTCCCTCCCGTTGTCCGCGGCCAGCTATTGCCCTGCGGCCCGTGCTAGTCGCTTGGTTACATCGTCATCCAGTGCCCGCGTCTGCGTCCGGGGTGCCGCAGCAGCCGTTTTCGCCTGCGGCAACCGTTTTTCCGTATCCGGAGTCTTGCCGGGCTTAATAACCGCTTGCTTCTCCATTTGGACTCTCCTGGATGGGTGCCGACCGCTCGATCTGCAAAATGCAAAATCGACGGTGCTCGTAATTGTAACTGATCCCCAGGCTGCGGACTAAGTGCACTTCGTCCGTACCATGCACGTGCACAGCCATCGGGAGTGCATTTTCTGCCGTCGGGGGCTCGTACATCGCCCCTGGATACCGCAAATCGTAAATCAGGATCAGCCACTGATCCTCCCGAAGCACAGCATGATAGGCCACCATGTGTGACCCGAAATGATCAATCTCAAACGTAACCCGGCTCTCTGGCACGGGTGGCCCTTGCTCCAACGGCGAGGCGGTTGCCGGCATCAACATGGCAGCCGGTCGGGGTTGCGTAGCCGCAAACGCCTGCAGCGGCCGATCGATGACAGACATGCCATGATGGACCACCGGGGCTTGTGGGTTTACCGTTACCCCCTGCTCAACCCCAAAAGGTGCCGGCTGCGGTGACGTAAACGCCGGCGGCGGGGCCAAACCCATCGCCTGCTGCAGTTGTAGCGGCGTCGCTTGTCCCAGCTGCACGGCCACACCCGTCCCCCCTGGTGGCGGGTTATAGTGGACGATCAGATTCTTCATATCATGCGGGTTCAGCATTGCGGGGCCACCGGTTGCGTCGGCTTTGATGGCGGGTGTTCCATGGAACAGCTGCTGCGGGTCCATAACGTGCTCTCCTGTGTGGGGTTGAACAAATAGCGCCCGGGAGGGGTAGCCTCCCGGGCGCCATTGTACTACTCGAGCCAATCACTGACCACACTACGTGGTACACAATAGAAAACCCGTACACGGGCTGTCTGATCGCAGAGCCGATACCAGCGAGATAGTGCGTCTTGTGACGTCAGCAGCCATCCCGTGAACTGCATCGTCTCCGGGATTTGCGATATTACCGCAAGCCCCATCCGCTCCGACTGCGGCAACTGCCCAGGCAGGTACTGCGGCGTAGCATCGTATTGCGGCAGCAGTGCCAACAACTCGTCGTCAACTCGTAACCCTCTCATGGCACCACTCCCGCCGTACGCTGTAGAAGTCTGCGAGCACCCGTGACGCACCCAGCTGCTGCTCCGTAAACCGAAGATACGGGCCCTGGTAGGCCCGCACGTACAGCACCTGCGTCTTCACAAGTCCCGCGGCCAACAAGTACCGGCCCGGATTTCGAGCCGCCGCCAGCAGGTCCTCGTCCCTGCACGCCTCTTCCACCGGACAACACGCTCGCATCATCGCGATCGTGGCAGCCTCTCCCATCGCGGCTATCGGATCGGCCACCTTCGGCAACGTGATCGCTCGCGTTGGTGTCTGGAGTGCCTCGTCGAGATCCTCCGTCCGCATGGCCCGGCCTAGCGGCCCCAGCTCCTCCCACATCCGCTTGTGCAGCTGTCGCAGCACGTCCGGTGTCAGGGGGTCCTCCTCTGGCGTACTATACTGAATCTCCTCCAGCGACGCCACGCCTAGAACCTCTTTCAGCACAGTTGTCGCCGGGTTTGACACCTGCATTCGCTCGTCTCTGTACTTGCCCAGGCCGATAATATCCGCAATCGGATTGGCCACTTCCTCCCCAACCAGCCCGTCAAAACGGAGGAAATCGTAGTTCCAGAGCCCGGCACGCGAGCAGAATTGCTGAGGCAGCAAATACATGCCCGTGTTGTTGATGGGATCCAACGGGTCCACAAAACAGGTGAGCCACTCGGCTCGCAGAAACGGATCCCGCTCCTCCGCCGGCATGTCGTCGATGGCCTGTACGGGCTTGCCCATCACTTGGGCCACACGCGCCCGCAGCGCTGGGGTGTCCTGGCACTCCGGGGGGCCGCCCTGAAACCCCAAGTATCCCGAGGGCAGCCGCGGCGCCGTGCCCAGCTGGAAGTCCCGGTAGACGGCCTGCCGTCGCGCTGCGTGCAGTTCCAAGCCGATCCGCATCAGACTCGGATTCCGCACCGGATTCAGCGTCTGGCTGTTCGCATGTACCCGCGGTCGCAGCGCAAAGTTGTAGTAGAACCGGTTCGCACGGGCGCCTCCGAAGACGACCGTGCAGTCCTCCGGCTGCAGCTGCGTCCCGTAACCCTTCAGATGTATCACTTCTCGGGAGCCTCCCAGCTCCGCAGGCATCTCACTCATCTCCACAATTGCCACAGGGTCGCGGCGAGGCTTGAAGGCCTGCAGAAACGAGTCGGAAACGTTATTAGCACGCCACGTAATGGCCCATACGCTAGCCATCCGTTCTCGCATACGGGCGTCACAACATGCGACCTGCCCATGGTACCGCCCTGCCATACTACTTTTTCGGGACATTATGTAACTCCAGTTTACGTTGCCGCAGGCATAATGCCTCGCGGCTTTACTGAGCTGCTTCCTGCTAGTCCGTGACGGGCCTCCGCCCGCCGTGCACAGCGCATAAAAAAAGCCGCCTCTTCGGCGGCTACGCGATCTTACGGGGCAGCGTTTGCTACATCGCTGGCATTACGCTGGACCCGTCATCCTCACTCGTGGCCTCCGCTGCAGCCATCAAATCTGCAACAGCGTCTGGCTCCTGTAATTCGGGTGCCGGCGTGGGTCTGCCATCACCCGGCGATACGCCACCCATCCAGCCGTGTGCATCTGCCACCATGGTCTCCGGCGTAGGCATGTTGAACAACGGCAACGCACCGAAAGGCGTCATCAGAAAACGGTATGGCCCTTCAGTGACCGGCATAAATGTACCCAGGATTGGAAATACCGAATTCTCCGTATTCAGAAACCGCTTCAACGCGGCCATCAAGCTGCTAACGTCGTCAAATGACTCCACACGGGGCATGTCATCCTCAGGTACGACAACCACGTGAAACTTCTGCCCAGTCAGCTTATTAGCAGCCAGTACCTGCTCCACCAGCGTCGACAACGCCGGCACGCGACACATATCCATGCCGGTTACGCTCATAGGTGACGCCTTCCGTGCCGCACGTCGGGGTGGTGCTGGGTTAGGTTGCGGCGATTCCTCAGGGGTTGTCGTGGTCGGTGCCGCCTGCGTCGTCGGTGATGCCGTACAAGTCGGCGACGAGGATTGCGGGGCTTCGCCGGGGCGGGGCAGCAGGCTGCTCCGGGGGTCGGGCATCGTCACCACCGGTGCCACCGGCAGGGGCGTCGCTGATATTGACGGGACTTGGGGCGATGGTGGCGATGGGCGGGGCTCGGTCGCACGGGGCTTGGCCGATTTGCCGTCCCGCTGCCCCATCTGCATTCGCACCGCCTCTCGCTTCCGGTCCTGATCGGTCTGGGCCATGTGCATACCTCTCTCGTGACACCCGGTCGTTTATCTGATAAAGAACCGTTAGTCCTAAAATAACCTGCTTGATCTGCCTGGCGTCGTCATGCCATACAGCGTGAATGCCCAGTTGCCCGGGGTTCACAATGCAGTTACCTGTTTCAAACACCCACGCCGATATCTGCTGGTCCAGCGACTCGCCTTGCCGGTCATGATCCGGGAGCTGCTCCCAGGCCGTGGCATCATCGCTGGCCCGCCGGCGCCACCAGGTCGACTCAACGAACGTTTTCGTCAGCGTTATCATTCACGTCCTGACTGTCTGCCGGTGCTGCTCCAGGTGGGGCGTCGAACGCTGCCTCCGGCTCGGCATCGTCCAGACGGATCACACTCAAGTTGCCCGTCCGGGCATTTACGGCGAGGATCGCCGTCCTTACCTGGCCGGCGTCGCCACTCACCTGGGCGAACAAAATATCGGCACTCCCGCGGTTTTTGGCAAACCGGGGCACAATCGTGATCCGGCGTGTTGCCGCATCCACCTCGCAGCTCCGCACTTCGTAGTCGCGGGGCAATTCCAACGTAATCCTCATGGCTTTGGTCTCACAAAATCGGCAACGCGCTCCGGCGATGGGGGCGGCCCCAACACAGCGCTGGCTTCCTGTTGTATGTCCGCTCTGGGCGGATCCACTCTTGCAAATGCTCGCGACCGCGGAGGGTCCGCGGCCCACTGCATCCACACGAAATTACGATTCGTCGACACGCAAAACACGGTGATGTCGACCGTTGGCAACTCGTCGTAGATCCGGCCACTGTGCAACGCTGTCGGGTCCACGATACGCAACTCGTGAAACCCGACCTTTGCGTAATGCTGCCGAGGTATATCATAACAGCCCATGGCCGCGATGAAATCCCGGATTTGTGGCCAGTTCTCGTCAACGATCCCGTACAGCCGCCGGTCCCACTGGATCAGCGAGCCATTCAGCAGGGACGCCCCGAGATCCTGGAAGAGCGGATAATCGCAGTCTATCTGGAAAGGCCGCTCCGCAGGATCCTCGGTTTGATGCGTCCGATTGAACTCCAGCACGGGGTCCCGGTCGAGCAACCCATGCGTCACGACCAGTGCGGGCGTGAACAACGTAAAACCCTCCGCAACCAGCTGTCCGAGCGTGATTGCGTTTTCGGGCTTGGCCTCCGGCGGGGCATCACCCTGCTGCGGAGGGGCTTCATGGGGCTGCACCTTGAGTGGCAGTCCGGGTTGCTCTTGCGGGACCATTGCTCAACCCTCCAGTATGTCAGCCGCCAAAACCAGCCTGCGTGCTTGCTCCGCATCAGTCCAGGCTTGAGACACGGGCCGCATCAACGGCCCTGTCCGGACATCAAGTAACCGCTCCAGCTGGGCCATCCCAAACCCTGCGGTTCGCTCCGTGGACGGAAGTAGCATGTCACGAGGATCCAGCCATAGTGGCGTGGTAAAGTGCTCATGCCACCAAAGCTCCCACGGAATCGGCGGGACGCAAGCGTCTGCGACCTTGCAACTCATCGCCGCCAGGGACAGGGTTGTCAGCACCCCCCGGATGTCAAAACCAAACCAGCAGATCGGAAAACCTGTGTCGCTGCGACGCGGCAGGCATTCCGGATGTTGCTGCAGAAACGTGAGAAAACTCATCGACACAACGATCGGGTCATCCCCTGTCGGCCTCACGCCCTCGTACAGCGCTGCCCCAGTGCTGTCCATGAGCACAAGCGCCTCGACGTAACTTGAGCAGCTGTAGCCTACCGCATCATCCGCCGTCCACGACTTGCCCCGTTTCGGCGGCGGCATCCACTGTTCCCAGTCCGGCTTCGGTAGCCTCAGCGCTCCCAGAAAGTACCTCACTCGTGACTCCTTGTTGTTGCGGAGCCTCCACAGCAGCTTCAGGCTGCGGAGCGTGCTCCTGATCATCCGCCGCACACTGCAGGATCCCCAAAAATGGGATTACGACATCCAGCAGGGCCTGCGCCGTCACCTTCAACGTGAACGCATTCTGCCTCGCAGCGGCCGCTGTAAAGTACTCGATAACCGCCGCCGGATGATCCACCTGCCACCCAGCTCGCACGACCGTTGCCAGCTGCTCGTGCGCGAGTTGGTGGATACGCGCGGTTGCGGCCATCGTCGTCATGATGACTTGCAGCCGCTTGTCGGCAGCCAGCATCTCGCCGATGTTTGCAGCCACATGCTCCACCTCTTCCGGCGACAGCTGTGACAAATGCTTCTCGCTCATTTTACGGCTCCTATCTGTAAACGCGACTGCGTCGCTGTTACGCACGCCTCACTGATGTCGCAGGTCCAGCACTCACGGGAGAGTTGCTGGCAGGCCACAGCGGTCGTGCCAGTCCCGCAGAAGGGGTCCAACACCGGATCACCCTCATCGCTGCAAACCCGGATAATGCGTTGCACTATCGGCAGTGGCAGCTGGTTCGGAGATACGGCCTCCCTCGCCTTGAACGTACCGCAAACACGACTCTGCAGCCAGACGTCACCCGCCGGATCGAACCCATCGGGCAGCTGCTCGGGAAACAGAATCCATGTGTCGTCCGGCAGTCGGCCGCCTGCCTTCGCCCGCTTGTCCTTATACTTGGCCTGCCTCGCTGAAGGCACCTTGATAGCGTCCGCGTTAAACGTGAACTTCGTCTTGTGCTTAGTGTAGTACAAGATGTTCGTATGGCTTGGTGTGAAGTTCTTCGGCGTGTTGTTGCCGAACGTATAGTACCAGCAGACTGTAGCCCGCTGCCGCCACCCCAGGCTCTTGGCAATGACATCCACCTCCGACGTCAGCAGCGCGCTCATAAACACCCACAAGGAGGCGTGCGGGTGTGCGATCTCCGACATCCGTGACAGCCACTGCCGAGTCCATGCCAGATACGCTGCCAACGGCCGCTTATCTTCGTAGGCGTCGTATGCCATGCCGAGATTGTAAGGCGGGTCTGCAATAATCAGCTTCGGCGTCATGCTGATGCCTACCGAGGCCACGTCGCCGCAAACAACCTGAATAGTTGGCGTTGTCATACTGAGTCGTTATCCGCAAGGCCCTCCGCGTACCACTCCACGCCCATAGCGCAGCAACAAGCGGCATCCGCGATATTGTCAACACCCGTGTGCTCGTAATCCTCCGGGTCCAGCGACAAGCCACACCTCGCATTTGCTGCAAGGATCATGGCCGTCTTGGACGCATTACCCAGGCCGGTAGCCCACTGCTTGATCGCGGTGATTGCAACCCCGTGCGTTGCTATCTGCCGCTCCTCACACCACGTCGTCAACGTAGTTTTGAGGCCGCCTAGGAATTCACTGGACGTGGCCACACGGGCCAGCACACCGGCCATCTTGTAGCCCCTTGCTGCAACAGTTGCCTGGGGCGGCGTGTACTTCACGTTCTCATACACGATGCAATCAGCAGCCAGAATGGCCAGAAACTGCTTGAGCCGCACATGCCGCAAGGGGCCAGAATCAAAAGGGCCGATGGCCAAATTCCACTGGCCGGCAACGACCAGTGCCGTATCCAACTTGCGGCCAGGGATCACGTCGCAGAACGCGACCCCGCAGTTGGTGCCCAAGTCTATCCCTGCGATCCGTTTGTACGGCACCACCCGCGGCGGAACGGCTTCGGCATACATCTGCGGATCCCGCGTAATATGCAATTTACCGCGTGTTACCACGCCCTCGGCATTTGCCGCCTTCCGCTTACCCATTCGTATTTCCGATCTTTCGAAGCTCCTCGACCAAACAGTGAACAACGTAGCAGTCATAGCCTGCATCATGACAGGCCCGTACATCCAGCCCGTATTTCTCCGCGAGCCCGAAGGCAGGGATGCAGTAGGAATCTAATGACCACTTCACACGAACACGCGTACCCGCTACTCGCCGCCACCAAGCACTCAGGGCCTCCTCGGGTCGCAATTCCAACGACGCTTGCGCAGCTTTCACGAATAAGCCCGTATCAAACACCTGATCGCGCTCCCAGTCACGAGGAGGCAATCCTAGAAACCGCCCACGATGACTGTCCACGAAACGGGGATCAAAACAGGCAACGTTATGCCCTACCGTCCAGTCCCCGGCACGCTCAGCCGCGGCTAGTACCTCTTCGAACACCTGCAGGCACAGCAGTGGAGACTGCCCGCCTGCCATCTTGTCGTAGGTGGCATAATACGTCGCACCCTTCTCCCGAAACGTTTCACAAAGTTTTGCCAAACGGTCTTGCAGCCACTGCTGGTCAATACCCGGCATAGTCGTCCAGTTCAGCAGTAGCGATTCCTGGTTCACCAACTGCCGCCCTCGAACGATTGCCCAGCCGATCTGCGTAATCAGGTCCACAGACTCGTTAAAGCCTGTCGTTTCCACGTCCCAGATCAAGTAGTCTTCAGGGAGGCCCTCACGGATAAACCGCGCCGTAGTGTTGCTGGTCATCCGAAATGCAGTAGTCATGTGATACCTTATCCAATCCGCGCAATACGCATCCATTCACGCGCTCGTTTGCGCTTGCCGCATCGCCCGCAGGGCGGCCTGTGTCAATTCCAGCTCCGCCTGCAGCCGCAACAGCTGCTCCTCGGTTCCCGGCGGTATTGGTTTGCCGCATAACCGCCCGGCCACGGCCGTGCCCGCCGCAATCAATTCCGGCAAGCTGCACGCAGGGCGTGGTGGGTTGTGCTGGACCGTCACGTCCCGCAGGGCCATGAAAAAGCCGCCCAACATCACCTCGCCCAGCCGCCCGTAAATGAAGTACCGCACACCGGCATCATGGTCATACCACCCGGCCTGCTGCAACGCCTCCTGGGCGGTCGTTACCGCGGCATTGTTCAGGAAATTAGCATGGGCATCCATCAAGGACGCAACAGCCGCCCCCAGCATCTCTTCCGTAATCTCCAGGTGCCCCGCCAGCGCGGCCAGCTCCACCGTCCAGTTCTTGGCATCCAATGCTCGCAACGCCTCCATCATGGCGGGGGCGTAGCAATATGCCAGGTCACGCTGCGGACTATACGGCTCGCCGCCGTCTCGCGGCACCACTTGCAGTCTCGACATCAGCACCTCCTAACGGCCAGAATTTCCAAAACCAGTATTACCCCGCGTGGAGTGCGGCAACTCTGTCGCAACAGAGAAATTCGCCCCGATTCTATGGGAGAACACGCCCTGAATAATGCGATCACCGACGTGAATTGTAACAGCCACGTCGGACATGTTAACGAGCCGTACTGACAGCTCGCCACGATAGTCCGGGTCGATCAGGCCGCCAGTGTGCGTCACACCCTGCACGGTCCCCAGCCCGGACCGGTCGCGCCATTCCATCCGGTAATCCTCAGGGATAGCCAACGCAATCCCCGTACGGAAGAGCTCGCTGCCACCGGGGTGCAACGTGGTCTCCCCCAGCGACTCCAACCGCCGCCACGCCTTCACAATGGCAGGATCACGAGCCGTCCAGGCCTCCACATCCACACCAACCAAACCACCCACGCAACAGAAATCATAGCCGGCGGCATGCTCACTGCCCTGCAAGGGCGGGACTGCCTGCGGGTGCAACCTCCGATACGGAATGGTCACCGTCACAATGCTCATGCGAAAACTCCTGGATAGCCGCGTCCCAAGCAGCCAGCACCTCTGGCGCATGAAGAGCGCGATTCTGCGGTACAATCCACAAACCTGTCTTTCGATAGGCATATACCTTTGCCGGCTCAGCGCCGAGACGGGTCATGCTCTCTGCTGTGACCTCCCGCCCGTCTGCAGGACTTACCGGGGGTGGGGCGACAGCTGTCACTGTGGCGCCTGCCACGACCGGCACCGGCCGCTGCCGAGGCACATGCCGGGGCGGAATGACCGGCCGCGTCTTAGGCAGGCAGCAGTGCTTAAACTTGCCTCCGCTACCACACGGGCAGGGCTTATTGCGCTGCAGCTGATCAAACGGGCGCCCTGCTTGCTCGGCCAACAACGTCTTCAGGTTCTGAATCCGCTGCTTTTCATCCATCCCCTTGCTCCTTACCTTGAGTTGCTGGCCTGACCCGTGTGGCCAGGCAGTCGCAGATGTATGTCCAAATCGCTGCTGGCAGGCAGTGCTCTTCAAAGTACTGTTTTGCATTTCTACCGATCTGCACCAGCTCTGCCGGGTGCTGGTCGCACCAATCAATCACTGCGGGCAGATCGCTAAAATCATCCCGCATCCGAATATAGTGTACGCCGGGTTCCGGACGCACACCGCAACACGTGGTAAAGATCTCCGTGCATATGATAGGCATGCCAAAGCTCCATAGCTGCGGCATCACACGATCCATCATGTTCGGCCAGGAGCCGGGCACATGCACATGCACCCGACAGGCCAGCGTACGGGGCAGAAACTCTTCGAGAGGGATCATACCGCTCTGCAACCGTGACCCGCAATGGTGCAGCAGTATACGATGCACAGCCAATCGGCGCGCTGTCTTCTTCTCCGGATTGGTTGCATCGATATTCATGCGGCCGCTAACCAGCCCACCGACATCACAGTGTTGAATCGTGGTAGCCAACTCCCGATACCAGGCCCAGTCCAGATAGCTGTATTGGGGAAAAGAGCCCACATTGTCAAAATGCTCAAACGCTGGTGTGTGTTGGATTCGAAACTGGTACGCCACCCGCGTCAGCGGTATCGAGAACTGATTGTAGTCCGAGAAGTCGATACCGATCTCGACGCCGTCAACAAACATGGGCATAACCGCCCAAGACAGCCGCTGCATGCTATCGTCCATCTGTGGGACGCAACCAACATCCAGCAACGTGTTATACACGTATTGCCGATACTTATCCATGAACTCCTGGCCGCTACCCTCCACATCACGGAAGAGCGACGGACCAGGCATAATCACGTTTTTGGGCAGTGCCATATGAACAGCTCCTATCAGTCGGTTTTAACGCACGTAGCCCACCGGCGGTAGCACCGCATGCATTTGCCAGCCGCCACGTCATCATCAAAATACTCAAGCTCGCCGCAATGCGGGCATAGCCGCTGCATATAATCCAGCTTGTGCACGGCGGCCGGACAACTCACATAGCCAAGCACGCAGGTTGTACACGCGTGCGACCAGCCCCGTGGGCAGGGGTCCACCCGCTTCCGAACCCGCAAGATCTGCCGATTCCACGTAACCATGGGGGGTGGGCACTGCATCTCCCAAAACCGCGGTTCTTTCGTGCTGCGGGCAGGATCTAGCTTGGCAAAAAGCCGCAATCGCACAAATTCCAGCGGCGACAAGTACGGATATTTGTGCCACGGTGCTGAAAACCCGACAATTCGCGACACAACACGACAAAGCCCGTGGCTCCAGAACATCTTGAGTCGCATCGGGCACGGCGTACCTGCCAGCACTCTAAAGTGGAATAGGTGCCCTAGCTTGCCGCGGTGGTTTCGAAAGACCGTCCCCCGCAAGACCTCTAGTGGCACCCATTCCTCGGCTACCTGTGCCGCCCAGGGCGGCACAGGTATGCCATTTTGAAGCCGTTGCACGTTACCGGCTAACCGCCATGCCGTAACCAGCATCTCCTCAGCATCCAGTGAATGCCCGGCGAGATGCCGGATGCTTTCGAATACAGCATCGCGGGACGTGCGGGCCGGTAGCACTTGCAACGCGCGGGTTGTCAGTTCATCCAGAAAGATGCCGCTGATCGTAACCCCGCTCATCGGTGCGAATGCACGCTCCACCAGCCGATCCCGCAACTGCAAGACCGCAGCAATTCGTACATTCGGCACCGACATGTTTACGATGCGAACCCGCGAGGGCCACGAAGCACTGCGGGTTTCGCCGCCTTCTTGGCCGCCTTCTTGGCCGCCTTCTTCGTGGCCTTCTTTGTGGCCTTCTTCGCGACCTTCTTCGGGGCCCCAGTCGCAGCTTTCTTCTTCGCCATCAGAAACTCCTTCACTCCAAAAAACAGTACGGCAGCGCAGCAGCCCTCGCTGCTACGCCACGCGTACAGAATTGATGCCTGTGTTCTACTCCGCCGCCTGTGCCAGCGCCTGCTCGATAGTTCGCGTAACGTCGCCGGCAAGCGTTGCGAGTTCGTGCCATTGTGCCACCAGCGTCGTCGCACAACTGTTTGCAGCGTCTGCGAACACCTTCAAACAGTCATTTGCGTTGATCGCCGGCGGAAACGGCAAAGGGATTTTTGTCTCCGTGGGTGTCTGCAGCAGCACACACCAGCCCGTAGGCAGCGGAATAGCACCCACTGGCGCTGCCTGCACCTCAGCGTACGCAGCCCGAGCCTGCTTGTACAACATGGTTGTATCCGCGATCTGCGCCAGCAGGGCTGCTGCCCGCTCATGTGACTCGTTCAAACGTGGTTTTTGCGACTCCGTGACGGTCATTTGCTTCTCCCACAAAACCGAAGCCTAACTGCAACTGTTGTATTGTCTGACCCGCTCGCTGCACGATATGCACCGGTGTACCTACGACAATGTGCACCCGCTGCACTACTGCAGGCGGCTTTTGCAGCGTGGCCCAATTAGCCAATTGAAACACAAACGCCGCCAGCGCCTCCGGTGCCGCGGCTACCAGGTAGGGAAACAGCGGCAAACATGCATGTTCCGCCTTCTGGCAGATCTGCCACGTTACCGGCTGCCCCACTTGCACAGGCTGACTGGGCGCGTACCATAGCTCCCCTGCTCCGCGCGGTACAATCACGCATGGCTGCTCTCCGCCTGCATAGGTATCCAGCGGCGTCGACGCGTACGTGTATTGCACCATGTCAGAGCTCCAATATGACGATTTTCCGAGGACCTGCCGCCGGCTGTAAAGGCTCCACAGGCTCAGGTACCCCCACGAGCATCGGCGGGAATGTTGTTGCCGCGGCCGTCATCTTACGCACGCCAATAGGCGCCTGGTCAAACCCTCGCCGCGGTGATCGTGATTCTCTGCCCTCTGCGTCCGCATTGATCGCGAGGCCATCCCGGAATTTAACGATCCGCCAACCCTGCTGCTGGCAACAAACGCCTAGCATTACATCGCCGCCGCGATGGTCCAGCTCGGGGAACGGGTAGTTTATTGCATGCAGTCTGGCCGTGTCAGCAGTCCACCAGCCGCCCGTAATAAAGGGAATATGCGTCGTAATCGGCTCCCCCCGATACCAGAACTGCTGCGAAACCCATTGCCGTTGGTGCCCCTCCAGCTGCAACGTGTAGGGGCTCCCGCAAATCATGGGCAATGCCCGTCCTGGCGCCGCTGTTGTCATGACCTTGTGTACGCGGGTTAGGAAATCCGGGGCGGCCGTCGCCATTTCAGTCTTGATGAACGAGTCGTCGTCAAACCACATGGTAAACGGCGTCGAAATCGGATTCTGCGCGTCGTAGAACATCTGCCGCATCACGGGATACTTATGCAGGTTCTGCGGCGACCGGTAGATGTTCTTCTCCTGCAGCCACCCCCCTTTAACCATCGCCTTGATATAGCTCTCTGTTGCCGGCGAGATGGCATTACAGCCAATACGAATTCCATGCGGGACCAGGGCGTAGCACGCCCGAACAATCGAGTTGAGGCACCGGGCAGCTAAGTCTGGATAGTTGCCGTACAACAACACGAAAATCGTGAACTGGTCCCGCATGGTCTAGACTCGCTTAGGCGCTCGCCGCGACGGTGCGTCGCTTTCGCGGCACCGGCAACGCCTCTGGAAGGGTTACCGGGGTGCTGGTAAGGTCCAACCGCCGCGTTTGTCTTGCGCTGCCTTGCTCCAGGGAAACGTCCTGTGCCGTCACTGCGGCTCGAGCCTGCAGTAGTTTCTCGACATGCCGGATCCCCTTACTGACAAACGTCCGCATCTCCCGAAGCTGCGTGCCCACCACCGGGATCAGCTCTTGGAGTGCCATTAGATTCTCCAGGTCCTCCGCGTTGACGTCCTTGTCGGTGGCCGCAATCAGATTCCCGAAGACATTGTGCTCGTCGCCATTCCAGATTGTCGTATATTTCGTGGCCCAGGCTCGCGTGGCTTCCAGCACCTGCCGCACCTGCAGATGCACCGTGGCCGGCATTTTGTGTGGCCGCCCACCCCCATGCACGACTGCCGACCGCTTCTTGATCACGGCCCCAAGCGCCGGCGGATCCCACAGCTCGGCAACCGCCCGCTTGGCCATGTCGCTCCGCTCTTTCGCCGTGGGTAGTGCCAGCAAGAGCTGCAGATGCCCCCAGTGCAAGGAGAAGTTGGCCTCCTCGTTTCGCAAGTCGGCGAAGTCCTGGAACTGCTGCTCCGTATAGATCTTGGCCAACGCAATGACTTTGAATACCGTTCGTTTCGCCAGCACGCCGGACTGGATGACCAGCGGGATGGGCCGCTCCCCATACAGGTTATCAGCGTTTTTCTGGACCTCCAGTAACAAACGCCCCATGTCGTAGTAATACCGAAGATTGGCGTCGCGGGAGTCCTGCGACAATGTTTCGAGCCGCTGCAGCTGCTGCCGCAACGGCTTGTTCATGGCAGCAAGTGCTGCTGTCTGCAGGTTGATGATATCCGTGGCTCGCTGTGCCCGTTTTCTCGCCGTTGTACGACCCATAGCCCAAGTCACCTCTCAATTTGAAAACCGTTATGTAACATATGCCACCCCGCCCGCTCCAACAACTCTCGCTTGGCTAGCGGCAGCCGTCGTGCCACCGTTATCAACGCGCTCCAGAAATCCAATGCCGTCCGCTGTGCCCGCATGCTCATAGTCACCGGCCAGGGCAACTCCGGCTGGACGCTACTCACCCGGACGGCGTGTTCAACCACCAATTTTGCCAAATTCGCTGGCACATGCAAGTCTCCCAGCCTATGCGCCAGCCATCGTTTGTGCTGGTGATCCTGTGGATCTATGGGTGACTCTCCAAATCCCAGCGGCGTCTGCGCAAGCAACTGCAGCCCCACCACCAAGCGCGCCAGCGGAAATTCCCGTGAGCACAGCGTTCGGAAGAGCTTGTCCAGCCTGTGCTCAAAATTCCGGCCCTGGTGGGCCATACGATCTCCGTACTCGCTGTAGTCCCCCAGGCAACAGCCCCGAGGCGTCAGCAGTGCCGCTGTGCCCCGCATGCCCGTGCCACGTACTTCGCCGTTGGCAAAATAGAAGCCTGGGTAAAGGTTCCAAGTCTTGCCCTCCGCAACAGTTACAGCAACGGCTTGCGGCTCGCGATACCACAGCATCAGCCGGCGACCCATGAGTACCCCGGCGAAAAAGCCCATGCCCCGTTCCGTCGTGGCTGCCACGCTTTGCACCTGCTTGAGCAGCGCTGAGTTTTCCAGGATACGATGATTCGGCCCCAACAACCCGTCGATGACCTTCCCGGCCTCATTGCGGACCAGGCGGCAACCAGTTAGAGATGGCAGCCGCAGCGCCAAGATGTCGTTAAACACGCGTCTTGCAAGCTGCCCATTAGCTGCCTGCCCTGGCCGTCGCTGTGACCCGCTCAGGTCTCGTAGCAAGGTCGCGCTACCGCGTGCGAGCATCCCTGTCAGCTGGTGGAAGGCTACCGACGTGTAACGATAGCCTCCAACAGTCGTACGGCCATCCGCTCGTAACGTCAGTTCTTCCAAACCCTGCACGCTCAGAATGGTCGTACTGCTATCAAGCTGCTCCAGAGCGTGCTGTAGTGACACCAGCTTCGACTGCGAGAAGCACAGTGTTGCCGGCTTATCATACAGCGTCAACTCGGAGGTACGAAACGTCATAGCTGGCACCACCCTGTACCCAGCATAGCCAGAAAGTCCGACAAAGCCTCGATCACGTAGATGACAGGCGGGTTTCCATAAGGCCGCACAATCCGGGTACCCCGTTCCAGTCGCAGCTCCGGGGCGGCGACGGCATCCAGGGGTACGTTGTGCAGCGTCATAGCAGATCCGCCCTTCGCGATGCCCGGCCAGTTAAACACAAGCCCGCATCGCTGTGCGCGATCGTCCAGCTCCGCGTCGTCGATAAACTGGGTATACGCCCGAAAAAAGGGCTGTTGCACAAACCCAGGTCCAAACAAGCTTCCTACCGAAACATCCTGCATCCACCGCAGCTTGGCCGCTCCCATATAGACCGGGAACCGCGTGCACCTGCGGAGCCAAGCCATAGTTGGCTGCTCGTACCCGGCGTCACAGGCTTCTTGCCGTACGCGGGCCGCCGACCAGCCCGCCACCGCCATAATTCGCTTAACGAGCGTCTCCTCATAGCCCAGAATCTGCTGCGCCTGAATCTGCTCGAAGTCCGCACCTCGCTTGTCAGCCAGCCAGCCCATGTTGCACCTATTCGTCGTCTACCATGTCGTCATCACCGTCGTCTGGATCCACGTACAGGGAACGGGGTAATCCAAGCGTTGCGGCAGGTGCCGGTGCCGGAGACGGTGCAAGGGCAGCCTGTGAATCTACTGCCATCGACTGCCGCATTTGCCGGTAGTTCATCCCCGCCCGATACTCCCGCCGTCTCGCAATCCCCAGTAGGGGGTACATTGCGGTTAGGATATCCGTCCGCTGCTCCAGTGCAGCTCCCAGCTCGTGGTAGCTCACAGGTTCGGTAATGCCCAGCTCCTTACACTTAGCAAACCGCCGGCTGCTGTCTGTTACCACGATGTGGCAGATGTCCTGCAGGCTGTCAAATAGATCCTTCTTGCCCTTCACGCCAAACCCGTTCTGCCGCCCGGATGTCTCATTGAACGAGAGCAGCAGCAGGATGGATGCAGTATGCCAGTCCCATGCCGTGTGTTGCCGCATTACGCCGTCCGTGTCCTCTCGCAGCCACCACAGCAGCTCCGCAATGATCTGTTTGCGTGACGGGCCCAGGGAGTTCTTCTCCGCCCGCAGCCGCACACGGATGCCGCCATAATCACGCAAGTCGATATCCGCAGAGCCTGTCTTCGCCATCATTATCTCGTAGGTTTCCATAAACCGTACGGATTTGCCACCGGGCACAGCATACGTGGGCCGCCCCATGTCATCCTGTCCAGGCTTCAGATGGTTGGTACATACGATCGTGAAGGGGTACTGCTCCAGCTGCGCGGCTACAGACCGCATGTACTCTGAGATGAGTCTCGCCGCCACCGGGTAGCCCAGCGCTGCGTTACCCTCCTTCATGATCTTCTTCAGCACCTGCTCCGGCAACGTGGCCATGAGCGAGTCGAGCAGGTAACAGATCGGAATCGTATGGCCCGGCCCATCAGGCGCGTCCAGATACGCTTGTCCGATAGCTAGGAATGTTGTCAACGCCTGCTGCCACTGCTCCAACGTGTAGGTCTGGATAAACTCCAGGCGCTGCAACCATTGTGGCTGCCACGTCAGAATCGAGTTTCGCAGCTCCGGCGAGTCTTTGTTTTCGTTTTCAATGTGCACGGCCCCGCCGCCACTCACAAAGTGCCAACGCATGATTTCGTACCCAAACGCAGATTTGCAGGATCCCTCCTCGCCCGTGATCTGCAATACACGGCCCAGCGGCAGCACAGTGGACTGGAACAGGTATCGAAGCGACAATGCCGGCAAGTACAGCCCAATCAGAAGCTGCTCAGCCTCGGCACCGACACTGATATCCGTGCGTTGAAGCCGTTTACAGGCCTCTTCTCGCATTGCCCCGAACATGCCGTCCAGGCTTTGTTCTCGCGTCTCTGTCTGCCATATACTCTCGTGTCGTTTTGCCATAGTAATCCTCAGCAGAGCAGCTCCGGGTACGTCCGAGCCGCTCTACGTGATTCAAAAGCACATCCCAGCGCTTGTATTTAACCGGTCATAGCCAATTACGATGTTCGCCGTGCCTGCTGCGCTCTGTATAGCGCGGCCTGCGCCGCATTCATCTCGGCCGCAGGAGGTAACGTCGGAGACCCCTGCGGTACGGCGCCCAGGGGTGCCTGAGGCATCATAAACGCCGGCGGGGGCTGCGCGGGGTCAAACAGCATGCCCTGTTGGGGCAGCTGCGGCATCGGCGTCGGCGCCGGTGCAATCGCCTCGGGCGGACTCACAGTCATGGGCGTCGACGGCGGTAAAGCAGTCGCGGGAATACCGCCCGTGGGCACTGCGCTGTCAACCACGGCGCCGGGAGCCTGCGGAGGCTGCCACTGCTGCTGCGGCTGTTGCGTCGGAGCCTGAGGAGGCTGCCACTGCTGCTGTGCCGGGGCCTGGGGCACCTGTGGCGGCTGCCATTGCGGTTGCGATGGGCTCTGCACAGGCTGCATTGGAGGCTGTTGCGGCTGCCACTGCTGCTGCGGCGGCTGCATTGGCGCCTGCGGAGGCTGCCATGCTTGCTGCACCGGAGCTTGTAAGGGTTGTTGCGGCGGCTGCATTGGCGCCTGCGGAGGCTGCCATGCTTGCTGCACCGGAACTTGTGGAACCTGTGGCGGTTGCTGCGGCTGCGCGGGCACCCACGGCTGCTGAGCCTGTTGCGGCTGCCACTGTTGTGGCGGATCCGCTGTCTGCAGGTACCCGGAAACTGGCCCCTGCTGCTGTACCCAAGGTTGTGGCGCCGCCGCCATTGGGGCGGCGGGCTGCCACGCTGCGGGTGCCCCAAACGACGTCCCTGGCACCATATGCGGAGGCATTGACGCCCGATTGCGTACCGCTGCCGGCACCCACTCCGGATGTGTGTCTGCCCACGCATACATGATCATCTCGGGTGTGAACTTGTCTCCCAGCATGGCCGCCTGCTCTTCCAACGTCGGGATCAAGAGGACCTGGTCCCACGGCCGAATCTTAGTACGGATGAACGGCTCCCACGCCGCCATGCTTGCGGGATTACCGGCAAACACGGGCGACAGAAACGCGCCGTATCCTTTCGCATTGCTGTCACCAGCCGCCTGGCTCTGTGCCGGGCCGCCGATCTGCCACGCCTGCCTGGCCTGTCGCGGATCCTTGCCGAGCGTGTAAATGGTGATAAACCGGCCTGTGGCCAAACTGACAGGATCACCGTTCACGTAACGGTGCTCGAAATCATCCGGATCCCCTGCATAACCAGGCGCCTCCAGCTGCAGCTGCGCCAGCAGTGCCTTGCCGGCCGACCGCTTCAGGACAACCGCTAGCGGCTTATCTTCCGCCGCCAGCCCCTTCGGGGGTGTGTACGCCTGCGTGCCGTGCTGCACGAGCGCCCCCTGGATGAAGTACAGCGTGGTCGGCCGTGGCAACAGCGCCCCGCGACCTGTCCGCCCTTCCAACGTGGCCGCCCAGCCCGGACGATCCTGTCCACGAGACACGGCCGTACGAATCGCCGAATGCAGCACGTAACCGGGCGTGGACTTCTTGTCTTCCACAGCCGGGTTTGCCGGGTCCCAACACAAGAAAGATACCGAGGGAGACCCCGCATTGCACATGGCCGGGTAACCCCGGATCCAGTCGCCAAACTCCAACGGCATTTCCGGATGCCGCGACGACCAGCGGTAGGGCTCCCAGCCCGATGGCTCAGTGGTCGAAATCATCGGGAACGGGCGAAACACCAACTCCCCCTTATCGAACGGCGCCGACCACGAAGACACGGTGCCGGGCCGGAAATAGTACCCGCCACGGTCATCGTCAGCACTCTCGCCATGCGTACCAAAACGATATTTCGTCATCCGTCACTCCTAACAAAGATCTACAAGGCCTAGTTGTTCTGCGAGCGCAGGCGCAATTCGCTCGCCCCAATTCTGCTGCACTTTGACATCGATACCGAAGTAGTAGGGTCCCCGCCCTTGAATCAACTCCCCATTCAGCCGCCGGGGCCAAATAGGCACACGCTGGACCATGCACTCCGGCAACACCTCGTTAACATACGCCCGAGCATGCGCGATCGGGACTTCCGCCAAAATAGCGTCGTGAATCTGTAGCAGCAAGCGATACACGACGTCGGACTGCATACGATAGCAGTATAGATTACACAGGGCCTGGTTGACAGCATCCGCAACCGTCCCCTGAATCGGAAAATTCTGTGCCTGTCGCTGTTGTTCTCCAAGTACGGAGCTATCAGACGAGGCGTAGAAACGGCGAATCCGCTTGAACGCCGTCATCAACCATTGCGGATCCTCAACACACTGCTGGCAAGCCTGAATGAACCCCCCTACGCGGGAGTACTTCGTGAAGTACGCATCAATCAGCCCCTGCGTGTCCTCCACAGAAATGACAACGCCCTCCTCGCGGCACTGGCGGGCAATAGCCGGGGCTTGTCGGCCGTACGGGAGCCCGAATATGACGTTCTTCGCCGCAACTCGAAGCCCCTTGCGACCAATGCTCTTCAACCCGGTCTTCGTTGGCTCGCACGTCAAATGGAACGCCTCCACAGCCATCCGGCTGTGAATATCGTAGTAATCCGGGTGGGACTCTGGCAGGTTGCCTCGCGATGTGTGGTCGATCATATTCTCATCGCCCGACAGCCATGCCAGCACCGCCAGCTCCGCACCCTTGTAGTCGGCCTCAATCAACACGTGCCCGGGCGACGCCCGCATAATTGTACGGATCGGATAATCGTAGTAGGCCGCTGGTAGCACGTCGCAATAAGCCCCTTGCGACTGCCCGTCTTCACCACGCACGCCCAGGATACGCGCATAGTCGTCTTCTCGCCGATTGCTAATGTTCTGAAGCGCAGGGGCGGCACTCGACGCACGGCCGGTCTCCTTGAGCTGGCTCAATCTCGTATGCAGCCGGTTATCCGAATGGGCGTAGGACACCAGGCCCTGCCCGTACACGCAGTTGCCCTCGTCGTCTACGAGCGTCTCGCCCTCCTCCTGCGTAGGCGGTCGTAGCACGGATTTCAATACCTGTCCGATGAATTTGATATCGCGAAGCTGCATCGCCAGCTTGTTGGCTTCAGTATCTCCGTGGCCGAGGATTCCTAGAACCTCCTTGTCTGTAGAGGGCATCCACATATGCTCCTCACCACGTCTTGCGATCTGTGCCCATTCCTTAGACCGATGCCCCGTCGTCTTGACCGGTACAAAAGCCAGCGTGACCGCGCCAAGTGGCGGGATAGCGATCATCTCGGTCCCTTTCCGCTTGACCGCAAACCGCCCTCCAAACAGAAAGGCAGCGCACTGCTGGTTGGACTCCGGGTTGAATGTAGGCCAGCAAATCCGGCGACGAAACGCGTCCAACAAGGCCGCGTGTGCACTAGCGAACTGCCGTGCCAGCTTATCAACACGCTCACGATCCAGCAGAATGCCGTTGATCTCCATTTCGAGGAATGCCAACGAAGCGCTATGCGCAAGCCAGTACGGATACCAAGAGTTGTTGCCGTACCAATCCTTGTCGAGCAGCCCGTCCGGCTCGAGACACCGCATTATGCAGCGTCTCGTTACGTCCGGATCGTAAGCTGCATAGGGTAATAGCACCCACTCCGGGCAGGCCCCATAACCCTCCAACTCTTTAACCTTCAGCCCGTAGTGTTTGCAATATGCCTCCTTCCAAATCGCAACGCCCTGGTCGTACCGCGGTGCCGTCGTTAGCCTTGCAGCTGTATCACTCAAGGTATACGAGGCTGTCTCATTGGCTGCATGGTACGCCAACGACGTATCCCAGCCGCCTTCAGTACGCATCTGCGCACACGTCTCGGGTGCTGCATACTCAGCCCGGCAATCCACCCCGTTGGCCATGAGCCACGGTAAGTCGCGTCGAAAGAAATGCCCACCAACGCGTGGTACGTACCCGGCTGCAGGGTCCGACAGCAAGAGTCGCCGGAGCTGCACCAGAGCATGCTCGATCGAGGGCACAAACGCCGGCGTTCCGCCCTGGCGACGCAAGACAATGCAGAGCCCTTCGTGGTCCTGCGTGCTAACCTGTACGGTTCGCAGATACGCCCCTGGCTCATGCGGGGAGCGGCCATGCCATTCGCAGTCGACTGCGATAATCCGCCGCGAGGGATCTGCCCGCACGGCGTCTACGTACTGCCGCAAAGTCCGTTCGCTGTATGTTATGCGGTGCGTGACATTGCCCTCCACACCGCCGATGTCCACGCCACGAACCAGCTGCAGAAACAACGATAATTGTGCTTTGAAGGGCTCGAAAAGCTCCGGTCGGCGAAATACTGCAGCCGGGTGCAGTGCCGCCATGACCTTCATCTCGTGATACTGCAGCGTGCCATCTTCGGCCTGCGCAACCGGGATCCGCAGTGTCTCCACCCGCCCCGTCATATTCGTTACAGCCGCCCATGTACCCAACAGCGCTTTCGAAGCATGGCTGCCTAAGCACAACACATACTCGGGCCGTCCCAGCCGCAACTCTTCCTGCAGCAGGGGCATGCAATCGCTAATCCAGCCCTTCGGCAACGAGTCCGATTGATCATCCAGCTGCGGAAACTTTACCAGGTTCGTCAGATACCAATCATGGAGTGTCGCTTGTGGCGCCTCCAGCTCCGACAGTGCCGCCCACAATTCCTCCGAGGAGGCTCCGCAAAAGTTACGCCGGGTGATAATTTCCTCGGCCCCCGGATGCTTCCCGATGACCATTACCCGACATGGCTGCGGTCCACCTGCAAAATCGGCCACGCCGCCGCCGCACATATGCCCGGGCACGAATTGTGCCGGCTTCGGCTCACCGCGAACCGGAATGGACAGCTGAAACAATTCGTCATAAAGGGCTCGCCAGTACAGGTAGGTGAGTGCGTCACTCACAGCCGCTACCCGCTTACCGCGGCCTGTCCCCTCCACAGTCACGGGAGCATGCACCTGATCCATAGCAGCTGCCGCTGCCACAAAGTTCGGACCTGGTACAGGCATCCCGACGCTCGTCAGCGGATAAAACGGAAATTCCGCAATCGCCTCGGCTGACGCCTGTCCTCGCAGGATTTGCTGAAACATCTCACAACGGTTCACGATGTACCTACTCCGGCTGCTGCCAGTAACGCCTCTCGCCATTCCTCCGCCACAGCATCCCACATTCCGTTCGCGTGCGGATCGCTTCCATAAAAACCACCGCAGCTGTCCACAGTCTGCCACTCACCACGATCGCAAGCCTCGCACTGCTCGTATTCCTCGCAGACATAGTACCACACGTCGCCGCCCAGATATTGCGAATATACCTCTACCTCGGCCTGCAGAGTCTTCGTTACCCGTTCCCGCAGGCGCAACGGCTCTCCGGTGAGCCGTGTGTCCCAGTCTGCCGTAGGCAGCATGTACGTCTCCCTGGCTTTGCTCAATGAGCATGCGATATAGCCCACCTGGCCGCTATCCCACGGATCGCTGAAGGGTGCCGTTTGCAGCACGAGCCCGCTGTGATCGTACATGTACACGGGCAGAATGACATACCACTGCTGCAGTACGTGCGTTATCAGCGCACGGCGATGCTGCAGCGCCGCCTCCTCCGCGGCAGGAATCGTATGCCCGCACTGGTCAATCAGCCAATCCTCCCCGTCCTGCTCCCAATATTCCAACAGGTCCCTCAGCCGCGGACAGGCTTCCGTGGCCAGCCCACTCAGCCAAGCCTCACTGGACCCTGCCGGCTGTACATCCCCCAGCTTATACCGCTTGTGCCAGCAGGCTAGCAGCCCTACGTTATCGTACTCCGTCCGAGGGTGGCTCGGGTCAGGGTCCGGCAATATCCGCACGCGACGCTGTTTTGTCGCGGTCCCATCTGAATGTGCCATTAGAAACTCCTTCCACTAGCCTCAACGACCCACATGCAGACGGATGCCCGCTGCTTGCGCCTGCGTCACGACCGTATTCAACAACGTGTCATGTTCCAGATCCGCAGGGTCAAAGCCGTCAGGCAGCCGCACCCGCACGATCGGATTCGGCCAGCCTCGGATCATCTCATGAATCTTCAAGGCAGAATTGTCCCAGGTTTCCGGGTCCAGACACAGAATAATGGGTTGGTTCTCCGAGAACGCCGCCCGTAGCAGGTTCTGCTGCTCGACAGATATCGTCTTACCCAGGAGGGCCACTCCGTACCCGGGCAGCCGCCAAACGTCTGTAACGCCCTCAAAGACCACACAGAAAGACCGTCCCCGGGCGTTGTCCAGGTTGTACAGCACTGCCCGCTTCGGGAAGTGCGGCATCGTGTAATACTTCGGCATATGCCGGCTGGTCGGCTCGCCGGGTGTCCGGCCCTGCCAACCCACCATCTGCCGATTGTGATAGATCGGGACAATAATGCGCCCCACAGCGCTGGGAAACTCCTGGGAGCCGACACAGTACCGCAACCCGAAGAGGGACACCGTGTCCCCCCGGAAACCCCTTTGTGCCAGGTATGTCAGGCAGAAATCAGGCAGCGCCTCCATCTGGCCGGGCCACTGGCAGGGTTGCAACCGAGGCCCCGCCGCCGTCACGCCGGACATATCCAACACCGGGGCGACATGCTCCCGCATATTAGGCAGCTCGAAAATCCACTCGAAAAGCTGCTTGCGGTTGTCCAGGTCCTTCAGGCAGTCCTCGTTGAAGCAAATTACCAAGCCGTCCGACGGCCACGCCAGGTTGGCCGGGTCGGGCTGCCCGTAGCGATGGTTAACCCACAAGCGATGCCGCGTGTCGTTGCAGAAGGGGCAGTTGATCCGATAGGCCTCGCCCCAGTTGGCAATGGTCCATCGCTGTCTGCGGAATCCCGGGTCGAATGCCAAATTACCGGTCATGTGCTCGCCTTGGTTGGCAACGAGCACACCGCCGTTATTAGGAACCTTGTGTAAGTAGCGGTAGAGGGTGCTACAGATTGGAGGCTGCGACAGCGCAGTCCCCGCGTAAACGGGTTGAAACGGAAGGGGCATTTTACACCAGGAAACTACCGTGACAAGTTGATTGTAGCCGCGTCCGCTACCGCAACACGGCTGCTACCCCGTCCTCGTGGGCCCACTCCGGTATCCCCGTGTACGGCACCATATTCAGACGGTGACACAAACGCATTCGCAGTCGTGTCTGCGCGGTAGAGCTCTGTAACGTCATCCATCTGAGCAAACATGTCGTTGATACGCAGCGTAACGGGCGTTACCTCATCCACACGGGCGTAACGGGTCTTGGACCAGTGCAACAACCGGCATCCGCTTTGCGGGTCTGGAACACCTATACACCCGCATAACGCCAGGTATTCGGCGAACGCCCGCGACTCCGCTGCCATCGTATGGTGCAGCTTCGCTGTAGATTGCTTAGTCCCGTTAGCTGCTGCGATCTGGTGCATCAGCCAGACCGTGCATTGAAAACGTTCCGCGATGCAACGTCGTGTATCCTCCCCAACCTGCTTCAGCAAGGTCCGAAGCTGTGACTGCTCCATGTTCTTGGCATGCATATAGCGTTCACATACCGGCCCGGCATGATCGATCAGTACAGCCTGAAAACCCACACCGCCACGATGTACGTTGAGCTGCTCCAGCGCCGTCACCATCTCAGGAACATAACCGCCACCAGCCCCTGGGCTAATCTCGGAACCGGACATATCCATCACGAACAACGACTCGTTCAGCCAGCTCCGTGCCTTGACCCATCGCTCATACTCGCCCTCTCGCTCCGACCCCTGCCCCGCTAGCGACTGCTCATAATCTGCTAGGTTGTTCTGCGCTGCTGATGTCAGCTCTCGGCGGGCGTTAACCATTTTTTCCAGCTTCTTCCGATCGATCTGCGCCGCCGCCGACCAAACACGCGGAAGCATTTTCTTGGCAGACTCCTCATACGTGAGAATAACCGTGGGTCGGATCTGCCGCCCCTCCGCTGCCGCCGCGGCAACCTCTGACCGTGCCATACAGACGCCCATATGCGCCGCCATCGTGGATTTGCCGGAGCCGATGACTCCCAGAATACCATTGGCATCCCCCACCCGCTGCCCGCCAAAAGGCTGATCCACAAAGCTGCAACCCGTAGGCCGAAAGACCATCGCAGGCTCAGTCATTGTATCCGGATCCGGCATGGTCTCCACAATCGGTGACCGTCCGACATTCTCGACCTGCAGTCGTGCCGCCTGCACCGAGTCCAGAAACTGTGACAGATTGGCAGGATACGCATGTTGCGTCGCTGTGGCCATGACAGCCCGCAACGGATTCGCTACCCCGCGCTCGTACAGGAACTCACGCAGATACCGCTGGCACTGCTCCAAATCCACATTATCCACCGGTAGCGTGTACGCACAGTACAGCAGCCCGCCAGGCCCACGATCCAGCAACCGCCACCACTGGGCATCCGACATGACTTGCGGATCCTGATGGTTCGCGACAAGCACTTCGGCCTCCAGCAGGGTGTGATGGAATCTCGAATATTGCATGCGCAACCTGCAGAGCAGATTGTACAAGAGAATGTAATGGGCCTCCGTGCCTGGGATGAAATGGCTTACGTGCACAAATCGTTTTGCCTCGTCAAAGAACGTGACTGATCGCAGCATGCCGATCATGATCACGTCGAGCTTCACATCGGATATACCCGGCACCACTGGCTGGCTTCGCTGGGCCAGCATCGTCGTCGCGGCCGTTTCCATTTGTGGCTCTCGTCGCATACGCACGCTCCTTATCCCAATAACTGCTGCCGCAATGACCTGCCAGCGGCTCTAAGCTCCGTGGGGATAATATCACCCCACACCGCATCATAATCGTCCGCACGAAACGCGTACTGCCGCAATGCACTTGCTCGCCAATAGACTTGCGGGGCCGGCATGCTATGAGCGGCAGCCACGCAGTACCGCATCAGCGGTGACGCTTGCACCGCCGCCGTATTCATCAGTGACATCTCCAAGCCTTTTGCACCGTCCCGCCCCATGCGCTGCAAGATCGCACACTCCGTACGAATCGACGCAAACTCGAATTCTTTCACGCTCTGTAACCAGACCTGCGCATTTCGGCGCACGCGCCGATACCGCTCCGTGGCTGCTTTGCTATAGAACTGCGTGGGCAGCGGAACACAGCTCGCCACGCGGGCTTCCATAAACTGGGCCCGCATGTACTCGACAGGGTCCACGCCTAGTTCCACAATGTGCCGTGCGATCTTCGGCCAGACCGGTTGAAACGTACGCCCCCACGGGTTTGTACCGCCGTCGTACATCGGAATAGGCTGCATCCCCCAGTCACGCTCCCCTGTCACCTCCGCCCTGAAAATGCAGTACAGTTTCCGCAGTTGTTGCGCAAAGTTATCGGCGGCTGCAGCATTCCGCATAACCGCCACAGAGGCGTCGTTTTCATCGCCGACGTCCAACACGCGCCTATACTGCATCGAGTAACCTCCGCCCAGAAGGCCAATCTTGCGTCCAGCCCTGCCTGGCATAATTCGCTTTGCGCGCTAACGATCGCCGCTTCAGCGTGCTGTTGAATATGTCGTAGCAATCCACGACCACTCCGCACTCCTTACCCGTGTGCAAACGGCTGACACGGCCTGGCCACTGCGCATTCAAGATTTCCGATGCCCGGCCATCACAGCGATATAGCACCGCCAGTTGCTCAAAATCCACGCCCGTTGACCAGACGTCGGTAGCAATCACGCGACGTAGTCGCCCCTCCTCGAAGGCAACCCGCATCTGATCGCGTCGCTTCGCCGTAATGGGCTCGAAAGTGGGCGGGATCAGCTTAGTACGCACCCAGGTCTCGAAGTTATCAGCCTCAGTGTTGGAATAGCATAACGTGAAATCTGGCAGATATTGCCACAGGTGAATCGCATGATCCACCGTTGCCACGCTACACAGAATCTGGTCCTCGTCGCTGCAGTGCTCTCTGATATCTTTGGCGATCAGCCAGTTTCGCTGCTGATTTCGCCACAGCCCCCAGCGATCCAGTGCGACGCCCTGCCTATTACAACCCGGATCCTGCTCCAACGGGATTGGCAACCACCGCACATGAATTGGCACAACGAGCTGGTGTTTAACAGCATCCGCGTAGCTCAATTGGAACAGTTGCGGTCCGAAAAACATCTCCAGCTTGGCGTTGGCCCCGTCAAAACGACCCGTGGGTGTGGCTGTGAACCCGAAATTCCTGGTGTCCTGAAACACCCGTCCCAGCAGCTCCGAATAGTGCGGCGACATAAGCTGGTGCACCTCATCGCACAGCAGCAGATCAAAGTCCCCGTCACAATGCGCCAGGCACCCCGCCGTATACACCGTGATGCGATCACCGACCCGTTTCGTCTGCCCCGTAATCAGCCCCACGTTCGGAAAGTGCTGCGTGAGCCGCCCCGCAATCTTGGCGGCGATATCACGGGACTTGACAACGATCGCAACCTTAGCCTGCGGGTAGAGCCAGCAGACCGCCTCAAACAATCGTGTCTTCCCAAAGCCCATAGCTGCCGCGAGGATCCCGCCGTCCGAAGCCGCCATGGCCTCCAAACACGCCTCCTGCTTGGCGCGGAATGTAAAATGCTGCCGGACATTGTCCCAATCCGTTTGATAGCAGTCCGGCCGGGGCCGCAGCGGCCTCAAATCCTGATACTGCACCTGGCAGCCTGCCACCTGCAGCCGCTGCATAATAGCCGCAAGGAACCCGGGGCCTGTTACAAGCCGGCCTTCTGTGGGCTCCACCATCTCGTGGCCCGCCGCCACCAATGGTTCCAGACGATAAAGCCGCCGCTGCTCAGCTATCACCGGTTGATAGTGCCCGGTGTGCCTGTCGTAGGCCTCTGGTGTGCCAATCTGGCTTTCCAGATACGTGTAGGTGAGCAATGGGGCTAAAAACTCAATCAGCCAGAACGGCAACGGCTCGATACTGGTAGCCGTAAGCACTCCGACATCAATGAGGTTTCGCCACCGTCGAATCAGCACGTGCATGCGAAGCCCTTAGCTGCTGCTGGTTGTGGCGTTGCGACGCGATCGTCATCGTAACGGCCGCCGTCCGTTGCGTCAAACGCGCTTTGGCGACGGTTGCAGCAATGTCGCCACCTGCCGGCATTTTGGGGTGTGACTAGTATGTACAACAGCCGTGACCACAACATGTAGTGGCCACTCCCACCGTGGTGAAAATTGGCCTGCCCACCCGTCCGGGGCAGGCAGGCCTCGCGCCTTCGCCAAACCGATACCAGAAGACAGCCGCTACCCGCCGTGCTGCTGTCGAAACTGCTCATAATATGCCAACTCCGCCTCCGTCTTGAGCAGGCCCTCCGGCAAAAATAACGAACCTGCGATCCCGGCCCCCTGGATGGCCGCGAGCCACGCGTAATGTAAAAAGAGCACGAACTTTTGGGACGCCCGCAAATCGCCCGCAGCGCCGCCACCCGCCTTCTGCCGAATCCGCCACAGGAAATACCCCGGTGCCGCAGGATCTGCCGGCACCTCCACGGATGTTTTCCACGTCCTCATTACCAACTGACAGCGCCGCATTCGCGGGCTGCTGGGCGCCACGCCTCGCGACAACTGCGATTGAATCTCAGGTGTAAGCCCCAAGAACATACGCAATCGCCCGGCGCGATCCGGATGTGCCACATCCAGGTGCCAGCGAGGGTCGATAATCTCACAAAGCAATGCTGCCAGCGGTGCCGGCGCCAAATGCGGGATAAAGCCTATGTACGACCAAACCGGATGCACTTGTACGGCACGGCAGGCCGCAACGCCTCCGCATTGTTGCTGGGAGAATGACAGTAACCCGTAAGTAGCAAGATCCACTGCGGAGCACTCATGCCACCCCCCGAGACTACCCGGCAGAGAAACCTGCCGCATACGATACAGCGCAACCTCCGGCCTGCGAAGCTCTGCCGCCTCCCAGCATATCGCCGGGCTCGCCAGTTCCAACTTGCCGCCACAAAGCCGACAGGCCGTGTCCAGTAGCAGGATAGCGTCCGCATTGGCCGCCGTCCCCAACATCCGCACAAGCGGCTGCGGGCGTCGCCGCAACCGCTCCGCAAAATCCACAAGGGATATCACTAGGCGGACCGGCGTATACGCACAGTCCGCCAGCCATACCGCCCCGTCCGGGCCGATATGCACTTTCGCCGCTTGTGAGTCCCGTGCGAAAAGCCGCTCATCTAAAGATGCTTTTGCCATCAGAGCTGGATTACGTCGTCAAATAGTGGTGCCAATTGCTGCTCATGGGTAACCATGAGGCACTGCAGCCCACGTGCTGCCGCGACTTCCCGCAATTGTAACAACACGGGCGCGAAACCGGCTATATGATGTTCATCCAGAAACGCAGTCGGCTCGTCAAGCACCAGAAAACCGAGCTGGGCATGCAGCTCGCTCATCGCCAACCGAAAGCTTAATGCCAGCAGGACCTTCTGGCCTATCGACAGCCGTTCCGCCGGCTGCGTATGCCCGTCTGGAAATGCCGCAATAAACGACAAATCCACAGGATCTGCCGTCACACGGTAGGTCGTATCGAAAATCGCCAACTTCTCGTTGATTGTGGTCTGCACTCGCGACAGATTCCGCTGCATAACGCCCTTGGGCGCAGCGTCTCTGTGCAACACATCCCGTACCTGCTGCAACTGCTGCCGCCAGGCAACCTGCTTTGCAGCACGCTGTGAGGCCGCCACGGCCTCTCGTAACTGCCCTTCGTAAAGCCGCCGCGTTTCCCGTACGCTGTGCAACTTCTGTTCCAAACCCTGCACCACAACGGCGGCCTCCTGCAATCGCGGTGCCTCCGCTGCTGCTGTCTCTGCCATTTCAGCCGACACCGCTGGTGGGGCTGCCTGTTGCAACCGCTGCACTGCCTGCTGCGCGGCTTGGTATCGGCCGATTAAGACCGACCGCGACATCTCTAGCTGCCGCAAGGTATCCTGGTGCGACACCAGCGCCTGCATATCCGCTTGATACTGGGCAACAGCCTGCTGCAACACGCTATCCGGCGTCGTCATGTCAACGTCGGGTACGATCACTTGTGCCAACTGCGCATCCAGTGATGCAATAGACTGCATGAGCGATGCCACACGGTGCTGCTGCGCCTGCACCGCATCTTCATACGCGGCCACCGCCCGGCATCTGTCCCGGCATGTTGCCACCGCCTGCTGCAAGGCCGGCAATTGCGCCCTGGTTGCAGCGATCTGATCCGTCAACGTCTCCGTGCTCCTGCCACACGTCGGGCAAGCTACAATACCCGTCGCCGGGTCACACGCCGTCACAAACCGAGACGCCTGCAAATAACGAGCACTCGCCTCTGAAACGGCATCTTCCAGCCCCTCAGTATCCTCGGAGAATGCCTCCGGTCGCGGAATGGGTTCCTGCGCTAGGGCCACGTCACGTTGCGCAGCCTCGCGAGCCTGTTGCAGTGTTTGTCGCCGCTGCATCACCGTCATAGCTTGCCGCCGCTCTTCCGGCAGCCGCTGTGCCACCACCGCCGCCGGGCGACTGGCCTCCATACGTGCCTGGGCCTTCGCAACTGTGTCCTGCGCTTGCGTTACTGCCTCGTCCATGGCGTGGCCGGCAACAGACAGCTCTCCAAGCTCTGCCGTGTTTGTCTGCAGCTCCTGAGCATGCCTCATAGCCGCCTGGTACTGCGACAGTAACAACGAGTACTGCTGCCACTGGGTGAGTAGCGCCGCAGAGTCCCGCCCAGCAAGCTGCCGCATCAGATCCTCTTCTGTGGCTGCCAGCTTTGTCAGCTCCTCCACCAGTGCCGTGCTGTCTGCGACGCCGGCTGCGGGTGTCTCCGGCAAGGTACGCATGCAGTCGCCTACGGCCTGCCATATATGCTCCGCCTGATCCACCCGGAACAGTCTTGCAAACGCCGCCGCTCGCTTTGCCGGCAGCTGCGCCAGAAAGCCAAAGAGGTCGTCCTGGTTCACAATAACCACGTCGTTAAGCAGTCTTGCATCTGCCTCCAACAGCGCTGCGATATATGCGTTGGCCTGCGTGTCGCCACGAGCCACAACCGTACCATCCACAGTAACCGTAGTCTTCGCCGCTGGCTTCAGTTGCCGCCGCACCACCACACGCACAGCGGCGTGTTGAAATGTGAGCGTAACCCGGGATCGCTCCGTCGGATCCATACCTTGCCGTATGTTGGCATCCTTCCCGCCCGCATTGGGATGCTCTCCGGTCAGCGAATATCGAATCGCGCCGATAATATTTGACTTCCCTGCCCCGTTGGGCCCGATAATGGCCGTAACCCCCGGTCGAAATACCAGCGTGCGCTGTGCATGCTGGCAAAAATTCTGCAACTCCAGCGTCTCAATGATCATGTCATTCCGCCATAAACGTGGTGTACAGGTCCTGCAGGGTTTCCGCCAGCTGCCCCGTCGGTGTCTGTAACAACCGCTGTACAATGTCCTGTGTCCGAGCATCCAGCGGCATCTGCGACACCGCACCGCATAGTGAATCAAAACCATCCATGGCCGGGTCTACCGCAATTTCAACCTCCACGGCGGCATAGTATGCGTCCAGCAGCCAGTGTGCCTGTAGCGGCACTGTTTGCACGTAGTCTACAACGCCGGGCAACGAAGCCTCATAACGAAGCTGGATAACCGGCCGTGCGTCTGGGTTCTCGTAGGGCGGATACGCCGCTACTGCGTCCTTGAGCTGCTCCAGCGCCTCCGCGCTCTCTACGCGGATTCGGGAATACTCCCGAGTTTCTAATGGCACTTTCTGCCACTGCACCTCGGTTCCTTGCCGACCCACGACAAACAGGTACTTGCGAGGGTCCTCTCCGAGCCGGCACAGATGCGTGGAGCCCGGCGACAGCACCCGGATTGGCGTACCGGTATCTCGCCGCACTGCAGTAAGCTCCAGCTGCTTGTGATAGTCGCCGGTCAACAGCACGTCGGCATGCACGTCGCTGACGCTACCATCCACGCTCCCAATGCCCTGCAGCTCTTCCCAAGCCTGGTGGGCTACAACGACATCGATACCCTCCGGAATACTCTCCAAGGCTGTTGCCAGTGATCCGCGGGGTTGCCAATCCAGCCCATACACGCGAATGTCGCCAAGCGTTATGACCTTCGAATGGATCGACGTAGCCGCGTCTGTCACAGCGGGCCAGGGCACCGACACGTTGTCATGATTGCCCTGCACAAAATAGACCGGCTGACGGCACGTGGCTACGGCGTCATTGAATACCCGTACGGACTCACTATCTGGCCGTCGCGAATCAAAAACGTCCCCACCTAGCACAAGCGGTAACTGACTAACCCGACAATAGCTGCAGACTTGCTGCAGGCTCCGAAACGCATCCCCGCGAATCTCGGGGTACCGAACCCATGTACGCGGACGCAAATGCACGTCCGCCACAAACGCAAATGCCGGCTTGAATGCGGCCACGCGGCCTCCTCATAGCTGAAGTGATGATATCTGCGACATCTCGACGACTGTATACGGTGCCATACACGTGTCATGCCCACACAATGCACACGGCGTAAGTAACGGCGCCCGCTGCGGCAACCGCCGCCGTTCTGCCACCTCCGCCAAGGAGGTGATAAAGGTCTCCCAAGCACCCCGCAGCGAGTGTGCCAACCTCACTGCTGCCAGCGCATCCCCGTCCGTAAGGCCACGCACCAGTTGCCCTGCCAACTGGACCACGTCATGCTCACGATACACCGCCGCACGCACCTGGTCAGAAAATGTAGCCATCTGTACCCCCTTTCCATGCGACATACATACGTTCGTTTAACCATTCCCGTCCCAAGCACCTAATACTCGAGCTGCGGTGGTAGCACCACAGGCCCATGTTGCGGAATCTCCACAGCCTCACCCCGTCGCTGCTGATACACAGCCCGAATTGCGGCCTCTGAGTATCCTCCGACTTGCCGTACGTCGGCAAACGCCAAAAAGCGGTCGGATAGGATATGCGGCGCCGGCAGGCACCGCGGTTGGGTGGCGTTCGCCACAAACAACGGCGGCAACGGGCGAGTCATACGGCCCCAGCCGACCAGATAATATCCCAGCATCTGCACAGCCCAGGAGATGTACGCGCCATACGTAAGCGGCCAATACTCGCAGTCTGTGGGTGCCAGCAGGTTGTATCGATACAGCTCCGTGATCGTGAGCCATGGCGCGACAAGAATCGCTTCGTGGACTGTCTCGTCGGCAGGAGCGAACAGCGTATAGGGTAACCGCCATGCCGCGAGCTGCGGCCGGCAACGTGCATAGCTTGGCTCGAAATTCAGCCGGTCTATGACGCCGAGCAACCCAATCTTCTGCGACTTGAGTGTCGCCGCCGCCCAAGTATCCAATCCCTGCCCGATTGGCAGGCATGTGTCTGCCAGCATAATCACCTGCTCGGCCACATACCCTTGATCGACAGCCCATCGCAGCCCGGCCCCGCACACGAAACCAGCCGCTGCACCGGGCACCTCGGCCCGCACCACGGTAAATCCCGCCTCAACACCCGGCAGCGTGTCCAACCCCTGCCCGCAGTCCATCACGATCGTGAAATGGGACCCCTGGCAAGCCCATTGAATCGCTCTGACATGGTCCGCGGCTAACATGGCGTCTCTGCCTGTAGCGAACACAAACAACGTCCGTACGTTCAAAAGACCTTCACCTCCTCAGGAATATACTGCAAAGACGCATATTCCGATACGTTATTCGGGTTGCTAAGCAGCCATCGCCACAGCTGCTCCTGATCCGTAATCCGATTTGCCCGATAAGGTGCTGAAAATGCCGGGTCCGCTGGCCACTCGCACGCACACAGCCGGCGATGTCGCCTCAAACAAGCATCAAAATCTATCCTGTGCGTGTGCAACAGCAGCAGGCCGGGGTCTGTAATTGCCGGCATATTGACAGCATCTGTAAAACCCTCTGTCCAATACAGCGGGTTCTTTGCCATAACCGGGCGACTCTGCTGTGAGGCCGGCACCCAATATTGCCGCTGCGGCAATAGCAGCGGTGCTTGCCAATCCAATGCTGGCTCCCGCCCCTGGTAGTGACAAATCTCGTACCCTGTGGCTCTGATTGCCCAAATACGGCTCGCCACCAGTGCTTGCAAGTAACGCTTCAACGTGCCCGCCCTGGGGACCAGAAACGAATCCACAGAGGTAAACGCCACCAGGCCGAAGGATTGCAGCAGAAATACCTGAAAGGCCTGCACAGTCTGCACGAGCCAGGTGGCATCAAACGTATATCGCTGGTACACGGGGACCAGATCAAACTCGGAATCACCCATATCCGGCAACGGTTTATCACCCCCGTCCGGGGGCACATGCCATAGTACGTAGCCAGCATCGAAGGCTTGGGCATGATACTGGCACCACCGCGTCACAAACTGTTCGTCGTCCGCAATCGTGAAAATGGCCGTGGCCATCAGGTTGCCTCACCCGAGAGCAGCTTCGTGGCGCTGAGACCCGGCAACATGGGTGCACATAACACCTCACCGCCGTACCCGGCCACGAAGTCGGCCCCTACAACAGTAGCGGGTGTATACTCATCGCCCTTTACAAGAACATCCGGTCGCAGGTCCCGAACCAAATGACTCACGTTAGTCTCGTCGAACAGGACCACCACGTCGACTGACGGTTGTTGTGCGATATGCCGACTTCTCAGCTCCTCTGGCGCGAACTGCGCCGCTTCCCCACGCAACTTGCGAATAGACGCGTCGCTGTTGACGCCAACCACCAGCACATCGCCACGGGCACGCGCCCATTCGAATATGGCTAAATGGCCCTGGTGTAAGTAACGATAGCAACCGTTCGTAAGCACGATCCGCTTGCCTTCGCGCTTTTGCTGCAAGACGTACGCCATCGTCTCGCCACGAGTCCGAATCTTCCCTGTCGGACCCGCTTCACGCATGCACGCCGCATCCAGCGCCGCTGCCGTCAAGGACACCGTGTACCGGTGCTTCACGACCTCGCTGCCGCCTACAACACCCCGCCACAAGGCCGTAGCGGGTGGGTTACCGGCCATACGTGCAGCCACAAAGCTGGCCAGAAGCGTATCGCCAGCGCCCGTGACATCATAGATCTCCTGTGCCGGGGCCGCCGCCTGCTCAAGTATCTGCCCATCCCAGTAGATAGCGCCCTGCGAGCCACACGTGACCAGCACGGCACCGAACCCGCGGGCTTGCAGGCATTTGGCAGCCGTGACAGCCCGCGACACCGGAGACCCCTGGTACAGGCCAGGGTGAACTTCCCCCTCGCACATCTGGATTGCCTCCGCCAGATTCGGCTTCAGCATCGTGGCGCCGCAGAACCAGCCGACATGTGCCGGCTTCGTATCCACGAAAATCGGAATGCCGTATTGGGCAGCCCGCTCCACCAAGTGCCTGGCCAACTCTTCGGTCACGACGCCTTTGGCGTAATCGGCTACCACCAGCCCGCACACGAGATTCGCGTGCAAAGCCATGTCAACGGCCTGCACCATGGCCTGCGGGTATAGCATCGTCGCTGCCGTATCCTCAATATCGATACGCAGCACCTGCTGGCCCCCGCACGCAACTCGCGTCTTACGGATTGTCGGCCCGCTCCAATCCAGCAACTGACATGCGATACCAGCGGCCTGTGATTGCGATCGCAGCCAGCTCGCATCCTCATCAGCGCCCACTGCGCCGCACAATAACGTCGGCACCCCCAACGACGCCAGGTTTGCAGCCACGTTGGCAGCACCCCCGGGGACGCGCGTCTGCCGCTCTTGCAGCACCACGGGGGTAGGGGCCTCCGGCGAGATACGCGTCATCTTGCCGTCAATCCAGTAGTCAACAATCACGTCGCCAATCACCAGTACCGCGCGTTCCACTAGACACCCTCCTGCGTCAAAAACTCAGGCTGCCGGCCCTGCCGCCGGATCAGTCGCCGCTGTCACCGCACGTACAATCAGTACTCCCTGCGGCGTATTGAATCGGTAATCACCCAGTATGTTCCGTCGCGGCGGCAGGTCCGCAATCACGTCGTTCTGGGCGTTCGCCAGCTCCGCAATAACCACAGGATGTGCTTCCTGGTTCACCACGGTGATATCCGCTACCAGCTGCTGCTCCGTGAAAGTGACCGAGAACATGTGCAGCACTTCACCGATCGCGACATTCGCGACCGGCGCGTTCAGCTTCAACCTCTCCACGATCTGCGGATACTCGTCCTTCGGTATCCGCAGCCGCTTCACGACCTGTGGCTCTTCGGCCGGCGGTGGCGTACCCTCCAGTACCGTGCAGTGACCAGCATTCACAGCGTTGTATACCTCGCCCTCCTCGGTAACGAAGTCCACATATTGCCGAATCTCCTCGCCCACGGCCTGTGAGTACACCGCCACGGTCGTCCCACGAATCTGCCGCCCGACCTCTGTAGCCGGCTCGTAGATGATCCACTGCCCGGCTGACGTCGGCCGTTCTGCCGCTGCCGTCGGCGTCAGGCCCGTCACGGGATCCGCCTTCGAAGCTGCTGCCGCCGCTACAGCCCTCGTCCGCTTCTGTCGCGTAGCCGCCGCCGGCAACGGCGCCGTCTGCCCTGCCTTGTAAAGCGGCCCCTCGCTCTGCAGGAACTCTGCGAACGTGATCGGCACGGCCATGCCCAGCTTATCTGCCTCCCGACACATGTCCACGTATAGCGCCAGAATATCCACGCATTCTTTCGCCGTCCACTGCGGCACGCCCGACGTATCCGCCTGCTTCTTACTCCGGGGGCAGCAAGCATGCAACGCGGCGTCGGGATGCTTCAGGTTGATGTCGTCGTAGTCGGCGAGCGGTGTGAATTTCTCCAAAAACAGCTCGAATGTCAGCCTCTCCGTAAACTGTCGCAGCCATACGTACATGGACAACAGCTGAATCCGCCTGCCGTCCTGCCCATACGCCTCGCAGCCCTTTTGCCGCGGGAACGCGGCCAATAGATCCAAAGTGCTCTCTGCCATGAAGGCCATTCTCCAAGAAAGGTTAATTGTTACGTGCGCCACGTGCCGTAGAACGCCGCGAGCCGCGGTGGACGCTCGTCACCCGCCACGCCCCGCTGTGCCTGTAGCAATTGTAATACACGCGCCGGAGGTTGGCGTAGTAGCTCCACGGGATATCGGCAGGTTCTCGCTACGGCCTGCTGCAGCACGTTCCTTGACACGGTCTCGTGCCGCCGCACCCGGCAGCCCGGGCCGGCCATACACACCCCGGCAAAATCGTACTCCGCCTTGACCTTATACAGCTCTCGCTGCCGGATTTGCCAGATATCGGTTTTGGCCGGCGACACCGTCGTCATCGCAAACGCGCCTAATGCCTGAATTTTTCGCATGCGTCTTCCGCGATCCCGTGCGACGGTTTGGAGTAGGCGACGCAACGGAGCCGGGTCAAGATCCGCAGGTGATAACCGCACGTATTGCGAAAATACCCGCTCAACCAGGCAGTATGGTGACTGCTTTGCCGCCACATCCTCCTCCGGAAGCCACATGACGGCCCGAGACTGCCTCGAGCTCGTATTAGTAACGCGCACCCGCGTAGTCCTGTGATACGCCGCATCGATTTGTTGCCAAACCGCAGTTACCCGCCGGGCGTAACAAAACGGACAAAGTGATATCTGATCGCACGTCCATGCCCGGGGCGTCACCAACACGAACGCAGGCATACAGTTGCAAATCCTAACAATATTCCGCAAACGTCCCCGCGGCCGCCAACCCAGCCCGACCATACCCACCGCGCACGACCGCCAGCGACGCTGCACCGCCATGACCTTGTCCAGCACCTGCTCGTCACTATGCCCTATCCCCATCAGCGGATAAAGCACGGCCGCCCGCTGTGCCTGCCAGCCATAGCCGCGTGGGATATCGCCGTATGTGAGGTTATACAAGCGCATCGCCATACTCCCATTGCACATCTCCGTTGTAACCTAACTCCCGCAGCAGCCGACGGGCAGCGGTTTCCGCTGTCCGTCGCGTACGCCACGCGGCGTCTGTGTGCACTGCCAGCTGGAATCCCCCCAGTCGCAGTGTGATAGCATAGAGGTCCAAGAATGGGTCTCGTGTCACTAGTATGGCGAGCGGCGCCGCGGCTTCCGTCAGCGGTGCGTTATTCAATTCGATCGCGCGCTGCTGCCGTACCATTACTCGTCCTCAATAGCTGCCTCGATGACGTAACCCTTGGGATGGGCCATAAATACCAGCCCATCAATTTTGTGCTCCGTAAGCAACGGGCCCAGTGGTGCCAGCACGCGCGCTGCCTCCGTCCGAGCCACGTTGTGCTTGCACTGCAGCACGCACACCGTGTCATACGTATGCGAGTCATACGACTTGCCACAGCCTCGCATTGCACACGGTGCGGACCGCGGATCCAAATATATGGAATCCTTCTGAAAATGCTTGTTGCCGATCATGAACGGGTGCGGCCTGTGATTAACTCCGCGAACATCAAGCACCGCGAAGTGCTCCGCCACGACGGGTTGCAACAACTTCGGCAGCTCCCCCCAGCCATAGGCTGTACCGGGCTCGTGGTCCATAAAATCATCTGCCGCGTAGAACCACTGCCCGTCCGGATCCTCCGCGACATATTGCGCCCGGGCCTCCTCAGGTGTGAGCGTTGCCCGCAACGCTATGTACTTGGCTATGCTTGCTGCGTCTGCCCAGCATACGCAGGTATCCGCTATGCGGCACTGGCCTGTATCTATCCGCCAGGAACTTTGTACACGGAGCCGCAGGCTCGCCTCAGCAACGCGCTGAAATTTCCAATAGGCTCCTCCGTCGGAATCTGGGGCCCCCGCACGCACGGTAGTTACCCGCCAATCCGCCGGCGCCGGCTGCTCCGCCACCCAGGCCTTGGCTACAACTGCACAAGCCGGGCTGCCAAGCGCCGTGTCCTGCACAAACTCCTGCTCGGCGGCCAGGTCCCCGACCAGCTGCTGCTCTCCACAATACGTGGCCGTTGCCGCTCCGGTATGGGCCCAGTGTCCCCAGTAGTACAACACGCGCGTGGCTACCGCCAATTCCCGCTCCGGAATCGCGTTGCACCGTTCCACAAAGGGATCGCTGCTTGGGACATGTTCCGAGAACGTCTCGCTGCTCGCCGCAATATCCCGGTAAATAGCCAGGACGGCTTCACTGAGCTTTGCGTAAGCCGGCTGCGCCAGCGTATGCCACGCACGCACGTAATTGAATGATGCTGCCATGAATCTCAAAACCAACTGGCCAGTGCTGCCGAGGCTTCGGCGGGATTACGTCCTGCCTCCTCAACCAGCTGCTTAGCCCGGTGATATTCTGCCATACGTCCTGTATGGTGCCCACGATGTTGAAAAGCTGCTTGCACTACCTCCCGCCCAACCTGCAGCAGCTGGTCAGGATCAGATACCCCACCCCCTCGGCGGTAGCTGTTGTAGCCGTACCACTCGCACGCGTAAGGCTCGTCCCGCTTATACGCCGCCACGGCAGCGGCGGCCGCCACCGGACTGAAATACCCGAGTGACTGGCAAATCATATGGGCCACCAACCGTGGCCAGCGCCGCAGCGCCTCTTGAGCTGATACCTCTGACAACGCGGCCATATGCCCTCCAGGGCGTTATTGAGGTGGAAGAGATTATCCAGATTTTGTCCGTTGCTTATCCAAAAGCATGTGGAATGCCGGCGATCCTCCCGTTAATCCACAACCAGCTGTTTCCGGGCGCCAAACGCCACGGCATCCTCCCGCGTCGCAAACCCGAGATAGCACGCATAGCCCGGAACCGCTTGAAATCCCTTTCGAATAGTCTCAGCAGCCGCCTCTTCCGGGCAGTCGACTACCGTGGCCTGCCCCGCCGGGGTGGTTACCAGCAGCCAGGAGGCCTTACCCGGCTGCCCGTCAGGGCCCAGTCGGGCCTGGTGCAGCTCCGCAGCAGTAAAGGACTCCCACGTTTTATGGTCAGACGTCTGCCAGGTTACCGTACGGGCCGGCCACGCTTGCTGACGCCCCTCCCCCGCCAGCTCCCCGTGGGGGAACAGGCTGCGAAGGGCGTCCACGACGTGGTCCTCATCGAAAACGGCCAGGCCCCGCACGTCGGACGCCGTCGCCCCGGCCTCGTACATCATGACCGTGACGTGCTTCAGCTGCGTATGTGTGCGGCCATGCCGCAAATGCAGGCGAGATAGTGTCAGGCAGGGCTGGTCCACCCCGCGAGGGGTCAACGTGACCGGGTTACATGCCTGCAGCCTGGCTGCAGCTGCACGAACACCCACTGGCGGCATATGGGATACACACACCTGAAAGGCCCCGACGCAAAACTCGTTATCGGCGATGTCCGGGCTGTCCGCCGCGGTCCGCACGGGCAAGCCCGCCTGGGCACAGAGCTGCCCCAGGTGTTTCGTCAGTTCCAACATCCTCAGACTCCAAATGCGTTAAGATGCGCAGTTTACACCCCGCCACGCAGGGAGCTGCAGTGCCATGAAAAAGTGCCATTAGAAACTCGCTACAACCGCATGGTGAGACCTCCGAAAACAAAGTTCAAATCGCGCGCCGTCGAGTTAGCCAGTTAATATCTACTTAGATATTACAACGCACTAAGACAATTGCGAATGTACCAGACACCCCGCCAACAGGGGAGACTACGGGAACAGCAGCCGCGGCGGTGACGATACATACCACCTGCCAGTAGGATACAAAGCGTTAAGATGCGCAGTTTATGCCCCGCCATGTAGGGAGCTGAAGCACGTAAAAGTGCCATTAGAAACTCGTATTTGACACCCCCAGTGACCCCCAGAACACAATTTGATCCGTCGAGTTAGCCAGTCATTAGTATTTACTAGATACTAACAACCTGTAATTCCGACAGAGAGGGAGCTTTCTTGAACTTGCTCCCTACTCTCTGTCGGATACAGGAGGGATTGGGAGAAAAAGAGAAAAGGCAACGTGCCACACGCCACTGCCCACTGTGACTGCCACTGCCGAACCTGACTGCCCATTACCACTGCCCACTGCCGGTTGTCATGCCCAGCTACGCTGCCAGCTGCCCCGTCTGCGCGTTGCCAGCGGGGTTTTAGGCTTCCGACACCTTACAGCTGCTGGAGGCTGTAAATGAGGCCCTGGCGCTCACTACAGCAGGTACGGTAGATTTAGGTCGCAGGGCTGGCACCTGTCTACCCTGGCAGGGGGTTGAGCATTCTCACGTCGATCAGCTGCCCGGTCTCAGGATCAGCGAATGCCAGCTCCTGCGCTGCCCGCATGACGGCTGCAGCGTTGGCAGCCAGCGGATGGGGGGTTGGTTGCTTCCCGATCCGAATCAGCTCCCTGCGGCCGATTGCTGCTACCAGATCTGCCAGCACGTTGAGGCTGGAGGTAGAGCGGGGGGCCCAGTGCCAGTGGAAGTTGTAACCGAGTCTGGCAAACTCGCGGATGCCAGCCCACAGCGCCCGTTGCGGCACCCTGGGAAGATCCTGGATAGGATTTGCCGCTCGCTGCCCGTGACCTGCCGTCACCTGGCTGTCCGTGATGATGTGCACCTCCAGCGGGCATTTCACTTTCAACCGGGCCTCCCCCCGGGCGTGGTGGTAGCATGTCAGGGCCATCAGGTAGGGCATGAGCTCGGCCAGATTGACTGAGCCCTGGCTGGCAGCTCCGAAGTAAACCCAGCGGTTGTCGTCCGGGGGTGCTGTGGCGTCTATGAGGGTGGTGGCCCAGCCGCAGGGCGCTTCCCAGGTGGAGCCGGACCCATCCCCGATCAGCACGACGTCCCAGGTCTGGATATGAGCCCGCTGGAGGACCTGCGTGAGCAGCTCCACTGCGGGCGAGGTCTCCGGGTGCGTGTCATGGCTCATCAGGTCCCCCACAACTGCCCCCCTCCATAGCGGCGGCGTTTGCCAGCTGCTCCCGGGCGTCATGGAGTTGCCGCAGGGTCTCAGCCAGCTGCTGGTCTACGTACTGCAGGAATTCCGCCTCCTGGCGAAGCAGGTGCACCTGGGTGCGGTGCATCTGGGTGGCCAGGTGCAGAACCTCAACCGGGGTCGTTGGAGCGCCCTGGCGCCCCACCAGGAAGCCCGCGGGAGTATTTTCTGCCGGATGGGCATAAGCCGGCACGATAGCCACGGACTCCACCTCCGGGATCAGGGTTAGGATATCCCGGGCAAACATCAGGCATCGCTGCATCAGCTCCTCGGAATAGGTGGGTCGCACAGACTCAAGCGGTGGGAGCGGTGTATCCGGTGTCGGCGTTGGGGTTGTCGTCATCATCGTCCTCGTCAGAATTGGCTCGAGCATATTGGGCTTCCGGCGGTACGACCGCGTTTAGAAGCCATCCCAAGCGGGTGGCCGCCAGGGAGTACACGGGTAGTTTCAGAATGAATGCCCAGGGCCCCGTAACAAACAGGGCGGGCAGAAAGAACAGCACGGCAAGCAGCCAGGGGGTGTGGTGCGAGAGGCAGAACTCACAAGTCAGCAGCTCCCCGAGGGTGCCCCGCAATGTGCGACGGTCTTGGACGGCGTCCATCTCGGCGGCATCGGCGGCTATCGCGCGAGGCAGCGCGAAGATGCTGCCGTTTTTCCATACGTCAACAACACCGCTGGCTGCCAGGGCCAGGGCGGTGAAATCTAGCCATGTCATTGTGGGCTTCCTGCAGAGTGCCGGGTTACCGGTGGATTGTTAGGACTCGGGCGTTGCCGGCCACGGCCACGTGCCTGTCAGCCCACTATCCGGGGGCTTGTCGTCTTCAGCATGCAGCACGTCGATACGTGGCAGCGGCGGGTCGAGTGGAAGCGCATGGGCAGCATTCATGACCAGGTCGTGATGGGGCCCAGGATACCGCCGCGTGTTGCGATGGTCAGGCTCCATTCGCTCCTGGTACTGCTTGGAGCTACCAGATATGCGAGGGGCGTCGCTCATTTCAGACTCCGATGGCGGGTAAAAGCAGCGGCACCTTCCCTTTAGACGGTACCGTCGCTGTTACTTGTGGGCATTTCCGGGTATGCTGACTGCGCTAACACGCGTTCAGTCGTTCATTAACAATCGCAGATCCCGGGCAATTTCGCAACATAGAACCCACAAGGCCGCAAAAAGTGCGGCGTAGGCTTCGACGGCCCAGGTCATATCAGATGGCTCTGGGACACCATAATCGTCGTCACCTTCCTCGCGCCATACATTCGCTCTCTCATCGGAGTAGTAGGACATGGAGACGCCCTCGACGCCACAAACGCGGCGTACCACAAATAACTCCCAATTACGGGAGGTGCAGGCGCTTGTCGCGACATGGACCAAACAACAGGGCCGTGCGACGTCCAATATCGACTTTCTTGTCGCGATGCGCCAGTTAGCCGAGGCAGGAGGTTTGCGGACGTTAGAGCCGCTCCTCCCGCTCGCGTTACAGCTGAATGGAAAACCGTATCACTTACGGAACCACTTCCCATTCAGTCCACTCTTCAACACGTGCATGCCTCGCACGTTGCTATTTAAGACCGGGCGCCAGGTAGCCAAGTCCAGCTCCGTGGCTTCCCACGGCGTAATGATGGCTGTAAGCCAGCCCCATTTCAAAACGCTGTACCTCACGCCACTCTACGAACAGATCCGCCGATTCTCCAACAACTATGTACGGCCGTTCATCGATAACTCTCCTATTCGAAGTTTGTGGGTTGGTACGTCGCAGGAGCGATCAGTACTGCAGCGATCGTTCCGGAACGGGTCAATGATGCAATTTTCTTTCGCCCTGCTTGATGCAGACAGGGTGAGGGGAATTAGTACCGACCGTATCTGTCTTGATGAAAGTTATTGCGGGGAAACGACTTACGTCAATTCGAACAGGGGCACCGTGAAAATAAAGGACATACGTGTAGGTGATTTCGTTGACAGCTTTCATCCGGACGGTACACTGGTATGTAAGCGTGTACTACAACACAGCTATCACGGGTTTCGGCAGTGCTGGCGATTACGTTTCGCCAGTGGTGCAACGCTGACAATGACGGCCGAATCCGGGCTAGCTACAAACCAAGGGTGGAAGTATGTCCGGGATCTCATCCGAATTGCCTACGACGCTCAGCGGCCTGCAGGAGCAGCTCTTACTAGGTACGTTACTGGGCGACGGTTCAATGCGGTTCACAAGCCGGCATGCGGCCTTCGCCAGCCTTCACGGCTGGAAGCAGCATGCGTACAACCAGGTGAAAGGCCGCATATTATCCGAGTTCGTTACCGAACCGCCCAAACGCATGAAGAATGCGGGCTACGGAAAATGGTGCAGTCGCTTCTCGACGCGAAGCTCGCAGGTATTCGAGCCTATCGTCGCGTTGTGCTATCGCCCACATCCGACACGCTGTTATGCCCGGACGGGCCGTCCGATTATGGTCAAAACAGTCAATCCGGCCTGGTTAGCCCGGATCGACCAAATCGGTTTTCTGGAAGCAATCGCGTGGTGGTACATGGACGACGGGTCGCGGCAAGGCCCGATAAGCAGCCCGTCTATCACGTGGAACACACAAGGTTTTACCGAAAGCGAAAACGAGCTGCTTGCCGAATGGCTTACCAACCACGGCTACGCGTCGGTTGTCAGGCCTGTCCGCAGCCGCCGATACAATACGGCCTACCATGTAGTCGCTACTCACGTCGAGCCGGCCGTACGGCTACTACGACAGCTGGAGCCATTTATCGTACCCACCATGGCCTACAAGACCATGATGGCAAGGGTAGACACACAGATTTGCACATATTGCCAGCAAGAATTCGAGTTAACCGTTGGGCAGATCAAATCACCCGACAAGCAACCTGTGAATCCGTGCTGCAGCCGGCCGGAGTGCCAAGCACAACGGCATCGCGACACCTGCGATCGCTATATATCGCAGCCAGGAAAACGCGACGAGTACAATTGCAGGCATCGCGAAGCCTATGCGGCCGGAGGCGATGCTGCACGTACCGCGGCAGCCGAATACGCCTGCAAGTACCGCAAGGAGAATCGCGCGAAGTACCTACATTACAGGTGGAAGCGGCGACAACAGCAGGCAGCAGCACGACCCGACCCGATTTGCCAGCGATGTCAGCAAGCTTTCAAGAAGGCGGGCCCCAAGGCGTCCCAGTATTGCCCGGCCTGCCGTGTGATTGTGACCAAAGAAATCAAGCGGCGGCACGAGGCCTTGAAGCGTACGGGGCCAGCTACGAAGATTTGTTTGGAATGCAAACAAGCGTTCCAGGTGACCAGCAACGGTCAGAAATTTTGCACGCCGGAGTGCAAACGGCTCTTCGTGAATCGGCATCGCAATCAGAAGTACCAGCACGCGGTGCGGGAAGCGAAGACCTGCGAGGAGTGCCAAACGGTGTTCATACCGACCGGCAATCGTCAGAAGTTTTGCACCCCCGAGTGCATGAAAATAGCGCTGGCCCGGAGACGGGCGCACCCAGCTGCTTCGTGTGGGACGATCTGATCGGCATCGAAGATGCGGGTTACAGGCACGTGTGGGATATTCATGTCGACGAGACCGAAGTGTTCTGTCCGAACGGTATAGCTTGCCTACAATGCCAGGACTTAGATCCGGATCACATTCCGATAATAGTGGAAGCCATGTCTCACAGCGATTGGGGCCTTATGCAACTCACGGGGACTCCAAAATCTCTGGACAATCCGATCGAAGGTTACTGGGCTCGCTCCTCCCAGGCCGAGTGGTTTGTACCCTGCTTTCACTGCGGAAAATGGAACATTCCCTCGCTCGAGTACGATATCGAGGCCATGATCGGCCCCCAACGTGAAGACATATCCGAGCGGGTGCCTGCACTGCTTTGTGCGAAGTGCCGTAAACCGATCAACCCCAGGCCGCCACAGGGTCGCTGGGTGCACCGCTACCAGGACCGTCGCATGCACATTGCCGGGTATCATGTGCCTCAGATCGTCATGCCCTTGCACTGCATGCGCCCCGACAAATGGTCAGCCCTGCTGAACAAGCGAGAGACCACCGCTCCTAACGTGTTCTACAACGAGGTTCTCGGCGAGTCTGTAGACGTCGGGCAGAAACTCGTAACCGAGACTGAGTTACGGCGGGCCTGCTGCCTGCCCTGGCAGAATAACCCGCAGCAGCCCGACCCGCGTATTCTCGAGCTGCTCTCTTCATATCAAACCCGTGTGCTTACCATCGACTGGGGCGGCGGTGGGGAAGCCATGCTCAGCTTTACGGCCATGGCGCTAATGGGTATGGCGCCCGGTGGTACGCTGCACGTACTCTGGGGTAAGCGGCTGCGGACACCCAATGACCACATGCGAGAAGCAGTCGAGGTTATTCACTGGGCCAAGCGGTTCGGTTGCACGCTGCTGGCTCACGACTACTCGGGAGCTGGCTCACTTCGTGAGACTATCCTGGTGCAGGCTGGCTTCGAGGCTGAGCGGGTTATGGCCTTCGACTTGAAGCGTGCGGCGTCTGGTAACCTGATCCGGTATGTGCCGCCTACGCCGTTGCACCAGCGGCCGCATTACCTGCTCGATAAGGCCCGGAGTTACCTGTACACGTGCCAAGCAATTAAGCTACAGGCAATACAATTTTTCCAATATGATCACGTGGACCACGATAACCCCGGGCTCGTAGCGGACTTCCTGGCACTCGTAGAAGAAAAGGTTGATAGCCGCTATGCGGGCCCCATCTACACGATCACTCGCAACCCGCTGATCGCTGATGACTTCGCATCGGCCATCGTGTTGGGGTCATGCGCCCTGTGGCATGCCAACGGAGCATGGCCCGATTTTGCCAAACTGGCCAGCCTGGCCCGGATCACGCCTGCTATGCTGGAAGCCGCAGGTAGCGGCGCGTACGGCTGGGAAAATGATCCCAAGATGGACCATTATCGCGACCTGCCGTAGCTTAAAAATCTTCGTCGTCCTCGACGTCGTCATCCTCGTCCTCATCGTCATCGAAGTCATCGTCGGGGTCAGGCCACTCTTCGTACTCACTGTCCTCGTCGTCGTCGATATCGTCATCGTCATCGATGTCGTCATCGTCGTCGTCCCAGTCCCCGTCGGCGTCGTCATCGTCATCGTCGTCGATGGTATCATCGTCGTCCACCGCAGACGCGAGCACGGTAACGCTCTCGTCCTCTACCGAAAACCTACGCATCGTACGTCTCCCTTCTGTTGTTCTGCTGCCCAGGCCCAGCAGTAGCCATTCACGCTTCGTTCTGTGACTGCTGCCAGGCATTTGTAAACCAATCAGCAGCTACGGTCCAGCCCAATTGCCCATCCCGCGTTTCTTCCCGGATAAGCCCGCCGCTGGCAGCCAGCGCCTGTGTGATAGCTGCGGCGTTAATCGGGATCGCCGTGATTGAGGTGTTGTAGGCCAGCACGGGCTGTTGGGGCACCCATACGCTGTCTGCGGCCATAACCGGCTGGGCCGCCGCAGTTGCTGCCGGCGACGCCTGGTTCACGACTGCGAAGAGCAGCCGCATAAAATGTGCGCTGCCGTCCGGGTGCCCCGGCCATTCCAGCATGCGGTGAGCTGCCCGTACCGCGGCAGCGTGCCCGCCCTGCCGCTCGTACCAGCTTGCGATGTCGTTAAGGAGCGTGATTAAAGGGCTCTTACCGCAGGGCTCCAACTGAAATTTTCGACGGCAAATATCCTGCAGATAGCCGCCACAGATGTTGGCAAGTGCCTCGGCAGGGACCGGCAATTTCGATAGCTGCTTGTTGCATATGACGCTGTTCCATCGCTGGTCGATATTCAATGCGTGCGCGGATATTGCCGGGGGTGTGAGCACGGCGTGTGCGCTGGCAGCGTCTGCATTCACCTGCGCCCACCGTAGCCACACCGCAAGACCCGTTACCACAGGCCATCGGTGCCTGTAATGGCGGTGGTCATAGATCGCGGTATCACGCATGCGTCTAGCCCAGCGGGGGCAACCGCAGGCCAGTGCGACCCGCGTACCCAGCTGGTGCGCGCCAACACCACGCAATACGATACCTTGTGACGGGTGACGCATCGCAGGGGCCAGCACGCCGGCTAAGATGCAAGCCAGGGTACCCCATATGACAGCGTTCTCGGTGTTGCGAATATCCAGGGCCTGCAATACAGGCACGGGTATTGGAGCCGGCGGCACGAATGCCGCGGCAGGCCGTAACGGATCTAGTGCAACACACGGCGTATTCAAGTTGACATCGCCGGTCAGACCCATCGAGTAGTTGGGTAGTATGAAGTGGCAAGATGGGGCATCCCAGCCGACAACGTCGTAGCCTGCCTGCGACACGGGCGGATGCAGGCGGAGAGCGATATCCACAAGGCATTTCCGCCAACGTATCGCACATATAGGGACACCTACCCGCTTTTGCTGCAGAAATTTCCGAATCCAGGCCCAGCAGGTGCGGTCCAAGCTGTCGGACGGCACGAGGAAGTTCCATGCCTGGTCCTGGAACTGGATATAGCCCTGGTAGGCGCTCTTGCCGGTCGCCATCACCAGGCTCCGTTCGATATGCAGCACAAAGTTGCAGATCTGGAATGCCTGCTGCGTGAACCAACCTTTGGCATCCTCATAGATTATGCTGTCGTCGTAGACGATCTGCCGCAGCGTGATCTGTCCCGCCTGGATGGCGGCCAGTCGTGCTGCCAGTGCGGTGTCGCAATCAGCAATAAACTGCCGTAATTCCCCGCCGGTGAGCCCCAGCGACAACAGCGTATTCTCCGCTGCGGTGGCGGAT
>Ga0172381_10000444_pt1 | contig 49804 bp, 70 predicted proteins | sample Leawel6488metaG_FD_119754 | JGI IMG/M metagenome (GOLD analysis project Ga0172381, IMG submission 119754) | Leachate microbial communities from a municipal landfill in Southern Ontario, Canada - Leachate well 64-88 metaG | ecosystem: Engineered > Solid waste > Landfill > Unclassified | place... | reverse complement strand
TGACTTCTTCTTACCCATATATACAATCTTAACTATGGCATCTAATGGTACACGAGACATCTTAGTTTTAATTACAGCGTCTTGGAAGATAACATATTCTAACTCATCGTCATCCACATCAACGAATTTGTGTCCTACACCTGGTCCATATGAACCTTCGAATTCAAAGAAGCCAACATACTTACCTATAAATTCTTTACCTGGTTCTTCAAATACTATTCTTTCACTTTCTTTGTATTCTACATCTTCGTCTTTCATTTCTTCAAATTCCACGATATCACTTCTCCGTTTCTTTTTTCGCAGCGGTACACATGCCCTACTGCTATAAAAAAGATGGAAGACTTACTCATCGTCTTCTTCTTTCTTTGGTGCTGCATGCATCAATACTCCTAGCATTGCTCCCAATAATACAAATGGGAAAAATAATAAGAACAATACTGCTAAGAATGCAACAAATGCTCCACCTATTGGACTAAACAATAAACTAAAGAACAATAGGAAGAACGCAAAATACAATACAAATGCTACAAACTCATCCATTAATCTCGACCTCCTCTGTCGTATGCAAATATATCACCACTTCCTTCATGGACAACCTCTGATTTATCGAACACTTCATCTGGACTTCCAGCATAGAGAGTGTTAGGCCTCCATTTGAATCTCCATAATAAGCCGAAATGTTTAGCTAGTAATGGAAGGAAGAGGTAATCTTCTGGTTGGTTGAACTCTAAGTATAGTTGTCCAACATCTTCGTAGTATGTGAAAGTAATGGATAATTGTAAGTCACCAGCCGCAACTCCAAGTAAGACTAAGACTTCTTTCATATCTCCAAACTTTCTTCGACTATTCTCGATTGCTACGATGCTTCGTATACGGTCAAAGAACCATCCTACGTAGAGTTCGATTTCGTCTGGGCTTTCTGGAATATCAAATGGGTCTATATGTAATTCGCCTACCTTTTCATAGTATTGTTTAACCTTCTTCTTGGTATCTTCTATTGCTTTATCCATTACAAATCACCTCTATAAAACCAGAGCCAATATGATAGCTATTAATCCACCAAACACTAATAGTGGTATAGCTAAGAATGGGCCTGGTATATCTACTGTTGCTTTCATTGTTTTATCACCTCTTGTACAAACGCTGCTACTTCTCTCATGGCTTCTGGATTATCTAATATTAATATTTCATCCATTAACTCATCTATCATTCGTAGCCGTGCTTTGAGGTCATTCGCTTTCAATAATGCTTCCATTAAATCTACTCTGTCGCTATAAAATTCCATGGGTCAGTCCTCCTCATATTCTTCGTAGTCTTCCCATGGGTCTATGATTTCTGCTGGTTCCATCTTATCTGGTCCGTACATTTAATCCACCACCGTTATATTTATTTCTACATAATGTCCACAGTGTAAACAATATAGCTTACCTGTATCTTCTTCTATATCAAAATAGTCTTGATATCCACAATATTCACATATCATGTGATGCATCTTCTCACCTCTTATTAATATTTTGTATCTTACTATCTTCATACCAAAAGCCTACTAATGGTAGACATAGTGCTATGATTACACCAACAAGTGCTGCTAATGTCTCTATCATAAGTGATATCACAACCTAATAAGTAACTTATATATCTGTCTGTTTATTCCACGGTATGGAAATATTTTTAGTTTTAATTCTTTTGCTTTACAATGGTCACAGTCGCCGCTGCCTATTAGCTTGCAGACAACACCTCCGTGTCCCATGATTGCTTCGTACACATTACATCACCTATTATTATGGCCATCTCCTTTTAGTCATATATTCTTTTGCCTGTTTATATTCAGAAGCGTCATAGACGTATCCACCATAGTGATGGTTTTCATAGACGTCTATAATCTTCTTTGCCTTTTTGAATGTCATGCCATCATCATTAAAGTCGTCATCACATTCGTTCATCCAGTTGCTTGCCATATTACCACCCTATACGTACATGATTTCTTTAGCTGAATCTTCTTCGATATGTGCGTAGAGATGTGCTGGAACTTCGCCTTCCTTTGGTTCCTCTTCTACTTCCACTGGTTCTTCTGACTTGTCTACAACCTCTGGAAGTCCATCAACGAAATCCCTTTTGATGAGTTCTTCTTCCATTTTTCTAACCATTTTAACGAGGTCGTCTAGGCACTCTTCAATGTATTCACCGTATGATACATCGTAGCCCCTCTGTTCTGCTACCTGTTTCTTAGCTTTGTCCATGTTATCAAAGAACTTAGCTGATAGTTCTATTTTAAGTTCAACGCTTTCGTCTATAATAACTCTTTCTTTTTTCTTCCTAACCACTTCGTCACTCATTCTTTGTCCTCCTCATCATAGTAGTAATCTATTTCTTCATCTGGTACATAGAGTACTTCTATCTTTTTCCCACGTCGATTAAAATTAATGGAACAAGTCATTAGGGGTTCCTCCTAATCCTTGCCTCTAATTCTTGTCCTCTAACTACTGATTCAATTAATTGTTTTACTATTTCTTTAATGCTCATTTTTTCAACTCCATTCTTTCTTTAATATATTCACAAGATTTTTCATCTGCTTCAATCATTATAGCATTTCTATTTGTATTTAAACAAGCTATACCAAGTGTTCCACTTCCAGCACAGTTATCTAATATTGTATCTCCTTCTGAGCTATATGTTTTAATAAAATATTCATATAATTCAACTGGTTTTTGTGTCATATTAAACCGCTTCTGTTGTGCTGGAAAATTATCTAATATCATTCTTGGAAAATCTTTTTTATCTACTACTTTTTTACCTCCACGCCCACCATTAAATCCACGCTCGCCTTGTTTAAATGGTCTACGTAAAACTGTTTGTGGATTATCTATTTTAGTTGTTTGTGGATTATATGTCATACGTGTAGGACTACGCTTAGCATGATTAATTACACCATCACTAAATACGCTGATTAATTCGTGATATCGTAATGGCATATTTGCAGCTTGTAAAAAGTTCATAGCATTATTCTTAACCCATATCCAATCATATTTATATTCTTTAAGATTAGACATACGAACTTCAGTACTAAATGGTTCCATTCCAAATAATAGCACCGCACTATATGATTTACGAATACGTTTATATTGCTCCCATAGTAAAGTTAAATCAATTTTTTTATCCCATTCTTGTTTAACTACACCATATGGGGGGTCACATAAGATTAGGTCAATACTATTATCTGGAATATCTTTCATTAATTCCAAACAATCTCCTTCTAATAATTCCCAAGTCACAAAATCAACTCCTTTATATATCATTTTTATATGGACTTTCACCTCTTTCTTGTAACTTTGGTGTAGCTTCCCATAAAGCATTTAATATTCTTTTTGCATCATTTAAATCTTTAGCTGTCTTTTGGAAATATCCTCCATTTTTTCTATCCCATTGTATATTTACAAATATTTTTCCATTTCTTTTTGATATATATTTGGGACAATCTTTATTTTTTTCTCTATCTTGTTTTTTTCCCTTTCTAGATTCAGCACTTGATGTTCCATTTTTATAGTTACGTTTAATCTTTATTTTCCCATCGTCAAATTTTTGACCTTCTGTCTGTCCACCTTCAAATTCTACTATCATATTTAATCCAGTTTCAACTGCATTATTATCAATTATATATTGTTTTTCAATTTCTCTTAATTGTTGTTCTAATTCTTTTGTATATTCATGTCCTAAGTCTTCTAATATTTCAGATTTAAATGAATCAATTCCAAACTTATTTATCATTCTATGAAATTTAAGTTTACTACCATTTTCAGAATCTCTTATATGCCCCTTTAATCTATAATCAATTCCGTTAATTGTACTACCATAATATGACAAACCACTTTCGATATGAGTATGTTTGTATACAACTAGATGTCTTTGTTTTGGTTTACGTAATACTACAGACGAACGTTTTGGTTTTTCATTAACTTCTATAATTTCTATTTCATAATCATAAGAAGTTGGTACATCTTCATTTAACATACTAAGAACACATTCTTTTCTATCTATATGAATTCTTAAGAAATGTTCTCTTCTATTTCTTAAACTAATATGCTTTCCACAAATCCTACATTGCATATTTTCACCTCTCTTTCAACTTCTCAATCCATTCTCGTTTACTTTGTACTTGAGCCTCTTCGCTCATCCAATATCCATATCGGATACTTTCACTAAAGTTTCGAATTGGCTTATAGATATTGTATTTAATCCAATGGTAGACTGGTCCTTTATCTTGTATACAAACCATCTATCCACCTCTAAATGCTACACCTAGTATGAAGCCAACCATTAAAGTCATGACTAGCACTAGTTCTGTTTTAAGCATATGGTCATCTTCAAACATGTTTCGCCTCCACAACTATCCTATGGCTTGTACTACCTAGTGGTGTACATGTTATTAGGAATAGATTTCCATTATCTTTTAGGGTTGTTTCTTCTGATACAACCGATGTCTTTATGACACTATAAGTATCTCCATTGAAGACTATTGTATCACCTACTACTAATTTATCTAAGTTAAAGAATATTGAACCATGTGTAGTTCGATGTCCAAATAACATAGTAGTTCCTGGTAATTGATATACACCCTGGTCTATTGACTCATTGTTTATATCTGTATGAACGTTAATCTTATCAATTGTTAATGTCTCATTTGTAACCGGTGTCACTCTCTCATTAGCTTCTGGTATCACATAGTAGCCCAATATACTTAATGAAACTAGTAGTATCACAACACATACTAGTTTACTGATATGCACGTTGAACCTCCCGTTCAGCTTCTTCTATTAATAATAACATTGCCTGTCTTCTGAATTCAGCTTGTATTATTAAACGTTCCTGTACTATTTGGAGGAGTTCTATATTTACTGCGGGCTCTTCAAACTCTAAGTCTTGAGCGCCGTTCTTGTATCCTAGTTCTTTTGCTAGTTCATCTAACATATTAAATATAAGCATTGATGCTTGTGGTCCTTCTTGTAACATAGTTCACCTCCATTTATTGCTCCTACATAATATAGTGAGTAGAGAAATGTTCGACATTTATTTCATATCTAAAAAAATTAGAGGGATGTAAACTTTTTAAATCGTTCAAAGTCTATCAATCCCTCTCTTAGTAATGTCGCTGCGATTTCATTCCTGGCTATTATAGCCTCTACCAATGTATCTCGTCCACGTACTGTGGATGTTTTACGTCCTGTTTCTGGATTTATATAATTAATATTCGCACAGAAACGGCCTGTGTTCTTTTGTTTACTGACACCAATTATACCATTGGTTTCATCATCATGTTTATTTTGTGTCTCGGTATGCCAATCTCTTCCTATACGGCCTTCATGTAACTTAACTTTATCTGTATCTTTCTCTTTCAGTATCTTAACTTTCTCTGCTTTCTTTGCCAATGCATATGTTAATCCATCAATTTTAGCTTGTAACTGGTCTACTTCAAGTTCCTGTTGTTTGGCTGCTTCTACTATTTCTGCAAATCTTTCTAGGCTCATACTTATCCCTCGAACTTGTATGCATCTACTATTGCCCAGATGTATATTGCAATTGCACCAATGACTGTCCAGCTAAGTAATATGAACGCTGCTAATATTCCAATACCACGACCAACCCTACCTTGAATCATTTGACCAAGTCCTGGTACAAACAAGTTCAATACTGTTGCAAGAACGTTGTCTGGTTTTTCTGGTACAACTTCAATTGGTTCTCCACATTTAGGACATGCTAATGCATTGTTTGACATTTCTACTCCACATTCTTTACAAAACATATTCTCACCTCTTTATTTCGCAACCGTACAATTAAGCCGTGTTGCTAAAAAATAAAAGGGTAGGAAAATTTATTTCCTTCTTGATGCTATGTATCCGCCAACTACTAGTATACCGAGTATTGCAAGAGCAATACCAACAGCTTTACCACCTGTAGGGATGTCTTTAAGTGGGACATCTTTAGGGTCTACTGGTGCTACTGGGTCTACTACTTCAACTTCTTTGTAGACTGCTGGGTGGTGTATGACTTCGTATACAGCTTCGTGGTGTATTGTTTCGTATACTGCTGGTACAGCTGGTACTTCTGGTACATCATGAGTTACTGCTGGTACAAGTGAACTGTTGTAGTATGGAACCCATGAACCCCATCCACCTGTAGCGCCTTCATGACTGTATATGAAGTTGCTCCATGCGGTGATGTCTTCAGAGTTACCGAACTGACCGAAGTATGGTCCGTTACCACTGTATGGTACTGCTTCAGTGTATGCATCTTGTACTACTACTTGTTCTTCGTGTGTTACTGCTGGTATGATTTCATCGTATGCTTCTGCTACTAATACTTCTTTGAATGTAGCTGGTACGACTTCTTCATGAGTAACTGCTGGTACTTCTGGAACATGTATGGTTTCAAATACTGGAACCCATACGTGGTTTGAGCCACATCCGTGGTCATCTACAACTTTGTAACCATTCTTAATTGTTCCTTCGTAGAAGTAGTTTGCATTTAGTGGTACGTTGTGTTTCTTCTGCTGCACTTGTCCGTTACTATTTAGAGTCCAACCGTTATGGTTAGCTTCTACTTGTTCGTCGTGTGCAGGTACTGCTGGTACGTCAATGATTGTTATGTTGTGTTCTGGTACGTCAACAACTGTTTCGTAGACTGCATCATGGTGTATTGTTTGTTCCGGTACATCTACTACTACTATTGTTTCGTAGATAGCTTCGTGTGGAATGTAGTATTCTCCATTAACTAAGTAATGGTCAAATACTTGTTCCAGGTAAGCTGGAATGTCTTCAACTGTATAGCCAGGTATTGCCGGCTGTTCTGGTGTGACTAGTACTTCCTCATCATATGCTGGTGAGACAAGTACAGTCTCATCATATGCCTCGGATACTAGCACTTTCTGGGTAGCAGCTGATGCTATCCCACCAAATGCTACTACTACTAAGAGTAGTAACAATATACTAAGTGCTTGTTTCTTCATTCTTTTTTCTCCAACGCCAAAGAGTCACATTTGCTCGCTTGGCTTTATCAGAGAAAACGAATTAAGCGTAAGAAACATCTATGGTTTCTTCGATTGATTCATTAACTTGATTCCATATGATGTCGATTATGGTCTGTTCTTCTACTACACTACCCATTAATACCACCTTCCTATTGGTTATTAGTAGACCCTAATGGTCTACCACTCATCTACGTAGTCACCGTATCCAACGTCGTCATCAGATTTGGTCTTTTCATCTGGTTCGTATTCGTCCCACATTTTTGTTCACCTCTAAAAATTGTTTAACGGTCGTCGTCGTCAAACAATGGAAGACGACCATTTACTAGTTTGCCAATATATTTTAATTCTAAATGGGTTATATAGTCGAGTAAAAGTTCAATGTCAACATTTTGCATGTTGATAGTGTCTTCTAGTTCGTCTATGTATTCTTTAGATACCATAAAGTTCACCCCTTGTAATTTGGGTGTTTAGGATTATAGATACTAACTGTTCCCTTTTTTGCGATAAAAGCACTGTCGATTTTACCACGTTTTGTCTGTCTGAAATGTCTACCTTTTATGTCCATAAATTTCACTTCCTATAAGTTTAACTTGGAACATAAATGTTCCAGCTCCTACATAATATAGTGAGTAGAGTAATGTTCGACACTTACTCACTATACTATATGAGAAGTGTTTACTTCCTACATAATATAGTGAGTAGAGTAATGTTCGACACTTATGGTAAGTAGTCTTCGGAGTCGAATGGATATTCGGCGTCGAGGTTGTCGAACCTATTGTCATTGTTACGTTCTTTGTGTAAGCGTTGAGCCCATTCTTTGCAGTCATCGCTGCAGTAGATTTGATTATTAGGACCTTTGAATTTCTTACCACATATGCATTCCTTTTCCTGGAAGCTATTACGTTTTACACGTGCTGCATGTTTTGCAGACTTACGCTGTCTACACTGCTTACTACAGTATTTAGCGTCGCTACGTTTAGCTTCGAATTCTTTACCACATGATTCACATATTTTCATATTACCACCTCTCAAAAAAGTATTAGGGTCGAGCAGCTTTTAATACTGCTTTTTCTGCTTTGGTTAGTTTGATGAAACGAGCCCAACGTGGGTTGACTATTTCTTCACTGTCTTCGTTTTTGTATTTGTAGGATTGTTTGATTTCGGTGTAACCATATTCTGCAAAGTAAACTTCATTACGTGGTTTACTTTCTGATACGATTGATTCGACGTCTTTGAATTCGTTGTAGTTGATGTATGCGGTTGGTTTAGATTTGGCTGCAATATTCTTTTTGAGGCCTATGTCCTTTGGGTTACAACGTATATAGTTACCTTTACTGTCTATGTGTCCAACGGTCCTTTGGTTCTGGCCGTCGTCGTTGAATATAGCTGGTCCACCATATAGTTCTTTAGGGTCTGGTTTACAACTAATGTCTATGAAGTCCGGATGTTTCGGATTATAAATTGAAATTGGTTTCACATTTTTCATAATTCACACCTTCCTATTTTTTATCTCAGTTCTATAATATAGTGAGTAGAGTAATGTTCGACACTTAACCAAGTAGGTTAAGTATGTCGTAACTAGTTACCCCCCAGTCAAAGTCTTCTGGATGTGACCAGAAGCCCCATTCCCAGGCTAGTACTTCGAAGCAGTGAGGACATACCTCACTACACATTCCAATGTTAACTACTACCATTCTTACCACCTTCTTAGAATACACCACATATTATTTGTACACGTTCTGCTACTTGTCGTATGTCGTCTTCGTCGACGATTGCATGTTCGTTGATACAGTAACCTTCCCGGATACTGTCTTCGATTCTTGGTATGATACCATTGATTGGTTCTTTGTCTATGATTGCGTATTCGACTGCATGTGCTATGACTTCAGCGTCGATGTCCCTACGTTCATGATGGTTATGTTCTTCTATGTCTACGTGGTGTGCTACTTCGTGTACTATGCTTGCGATTGCTTCTGCATCGGATTGGTTTACACTGATACCAATTGCTTGTTCTTCTTCTATGTACCATCCGGGTTCACTGTCTGGGTCCCGGTCAATGTATATATGTGCACTACATCTTGATTCTACATTCTTAATAATTTGGTTCACATTCATTCACATCACCTCATGGGTTTTTCTCAAAAAATATTTAATATGTGGCGTCGTGTATTGGGAAGCCACGTTCTGTTGCGTATGCGTCTGCGTTAGGTTCGGTGTTTTCTGGGTCGTCGTAGTTATGCATTGCATGGAACATTTCATGGTACACTACTGCTGGTGTTTGGTGTTCAATAATTACTTTAACTGACTGGCCACCGATGAACCATGTCTGTCCCTGTACGTCCCACTGTGCACCTTCTGGTTCTGGTATGTCTTCTTCGTAGACTGGTACGATGTCATTAACTTCTTCTACTGCAATTTCATAGTCTGTGTCTGGATGGTTGTAATGTACTGAACCATCTGGACCTACCCATCTGTCTGTCTGTTCGTAGCCAACACCGGCTCCAATTATGAAACCAACTATGGCTATTATTATTATTGCTATTTTCCAATTCATATTTAATCACCTCTTGTTTTTAAAAATGTAATTAGCAACCTTCAGGTATGTCATCGTATGAAGGTTTGCTTCTGCGAACCCGGCGTACAGGGCGGACCTGTTGAGGCTGTCTACCTGAGACAACCTCTATGCTAGGGTCTCGTATGCAGTAGTCGACGACACCACCGCGTTTGCGGTATGACTCGACACGGCCACGAACTACTATGACATCACCACGGACGACATCCCAGTGGACCTGTGGTACAGGTATGTTCCTGTAGTCACCAGGGAAGATGTTGATGTGATGTTCACTACCAACTTTGACCCCATCTACTATGACGTCTACTGGTGCAACTGCTATCTTACCACTCTCATGGCGTGGGTATCTAACTGATACTCTACCACGAACTTCTACTATCTCACCTTCATGTTGACTTATGACGTTTCTAACCATTCTCAATCACCTCGTTTTCCGGGTTGCGCTTCGGTTAAGCCCGCTTGCCCTAAAGAAAAATAAGTTCAATTCTCACCTTTAACTGTCTGAGCCACCCCACTATTTCAGGGGTGTTAGCCGTAACAGCCGTGATGCCATGCTTAGTTTTGTGACTTGCAGGCCGGTCCGTATGGTAAAACACAGGTTTGCTGTAGTAGGACCCTGTGCTCCTGTAAGATATATTATGTTTGAGGTAGTATATAAAGGTTCGCTTTTCAGGTCACCTTTACATTTCACCTCGCACATATTATACTTAATTTGAGGACATATAAAGCTTTCGGTTTTGGAAGTTTTCCAACCCCGTAACTTTTTGCCCTCACTATATAGTTATTCACATATATATAGTTACCGTTAGGTATATATACCCCTAATTTCATTTGTCACGATTAATTAGCTCTTTATATATAAAGGTATCGACACATGTTCATTTCTGAAATTTATTTTGTCCTCATCTATATAGAAACTATGATTGTTACGCTAAATTTGTCGAAATAAAAATACCCTAACAATTTCTTGTTAGGGTTGAGGTGGTTATGTGGTTAGTCCCTCATATCATAGGGAACTCATGGTTTTGTTAATGGCATTATTGGTGTACTTGAACGTCCAGTGTTTATTATCCAATTCATTTTGTATTGCATTGTTGCAAATGAAACGGTTCGTATACCATATGATGGGTCTGCTATTTTTACCATTTTATTCTTTACGTCTATTCCGAATATGACTACGTAGTGTCCGGATACTCCAGCATTAATGAATGACTCTATATGTGTAACTACTGGTACGTTGGCTTTGATATAGTTGAAGATTCCACTCCATCCTAGAGCAGAAAATCGTTTATCGCCTAATGTTAAAGTAGATGTTACACGCTTTGTAGCTGCAATTAAACCGGCATGGGTAGTTCCACTGGTACTGGTTGAACCAGCATATTTTGCTAAAGTCATTTCTGCTACATTGAATCCATATCTTGATAGTGCCATCTTGAGACTGGCTGGTCCACATGTGTAGCCTGTTGTTTGTCTATAGACTTGTAGTCCATTAGTTTCGATGTATCCACTTGGATATGTATTGGGTCTTGCGAATAATATCTGTTGTGTTACTGGTCCAGCTACTCCATCGACTTTGATTCCTTCATCTGTTTGAAATGATTTAATGGCTGCTGTTGTATATGTTCCCATTGTACCATCGACTTTACCTTGATAGTATCCTAGTACTTTGAGTTTGGTCTGTATCTTCTGATTCAATGTTAGGTCTGGTAATGGGCTTGGTGTTACTATTGGTGTGTTGTCAAAGTTACTGATTCCATATCTGAATAGTCCTACTGCTTTACAGTAGGGTGCACATGTGTTTATCTCTGCATCTAATACTGCTTTGCTCTTTGCTACAGGGTTAGCATCACTGACATAGGTTTCTAGTACTGGATATATTTTTCCTGGATACTTTGTATTATAGAATGCCATGTAGTCTTTAAGTTGTTGTAATGTTTTATTGTAGTCGCCTAGGTATAGCATTGGTTGTAGGTAGTCACAGTAGTCTTTTATGATGCTCCATTTCTGGTCACCATCCCAGTCCTGTGCTTTGGTTGTTAATATGAATGTTTTACCAGCGGCTTTTGTTATACATCGTAGCAATTGTAACTCTTTGTAGTAGCTTGGCATGTCATATGTTTCTAAGTCATAGTTAATATTCCATCCTTTATCTATAGCCTCTTGATGCATGGTAAATCCCATCCATGTCCATGCATAGGGTTTTAATCCAGCGGCTTTGATAGCTGGAAGAAATGTAGATATGGCATCTAAATTTTCTTCAGCACATCTTATATATACTTCTGTTATACCTTTCTTCTTTAAACCGGCCCAATCAATCTTTTCGAGTGGTGTCCATATCCGATTTATATAGTATCCTATTTCCATGTTCTCACTTCCTATTCTCCTGTTTCATCTATTTCTACATCCACAGCTTTTACCCAGTCATATTCTCCATACACTAACCTTTTTGTATCTTTCATATTATCTGGTATTCCATATAGGATGTGGTCTTCTCCGTTGAAGTTTATGGTCATCGTGGCCATGTTGTTTGCATCACATAATGCTTGTCTATAGTATCCATTCTTTAATATTCTAGTTAGCATTGTAGGGTTACCTAAGATTTTTTCGAGCGGTGTATTATAGATTCTATCCATAAACTTAACGGTGATACGTACTTTATTATTTTGTTGTGTCCTTCTTTGAAGTCTTTTTTCTGGTTTAGTTTGTTGTGATACTATTGTTGCGCCTGTTGTAATTATAGGAACATCTATTTCTTCAGCCATTTAAACCACCTGTGCATTTTGCCATCCGTATACCATGGTATAGAAGTATGCTATTGTATTAGCTGTATATGCATATACATATACTGTTATATCATATCCACCACCAAAACTAGATGCTGCTACATCGGTCTGTATCTGTGTTGAACTGTCAAATGTTGTACCATATGCAAAGCCTGTTATTGCTCCATCTACACTGTTGAATAATCCTTTATAATCTCCAGTTGTATTTCCGGCTCCATCTATAAATCTTGGTGTTAGTATCCAATCGATTACTCCAGCTCCATCACTTGTTGCGCTCCAATAGATACCATCCATCACTGGAACTGCTTGTGTAATAGCACTTCCAAATGTAACTTGTTCTGCTGCTTGTACCATATTGGAGTTGTTATATTGTAGGTAGATTCCTTCTACATCTATATATTTACCATTAGATAATTTGCTAACTTCTAGTTTGAATTTGTATTCATATCGTATATCGAACCAAAGTGGAGCTGTGGCTGGTCGGTTTACCCAGCTATTATATGGTACTGCTCCTACTGTATTTGATACATTGGTTCTATATTTTATGAATACTTGTTTGGCTTCTTGTACTCCTATGGTTCCTGGTAGTCTTTTGAATATGGTTAGCATTACAACTTCTGCTCTGCTTGTACCATTACTTTCCATATAAACAGTAGGGGATACGAGGTTATTTAATAAACCTCGTGGTAACCATCCTGTTTCCATTATGACTTGACCATGTTCTGTTGCTCTTACTGCTTTACCATCTAGATAAGATGCACCATATACTAGAGAGGCATTACTGTTACAGTAGTCTGCTGCTCTAAGTAGTAGTCCTGGATTGGTTCCTATTCCTTGCATGTCTGCTACTGCATTACTGTATGTCATATTATATCACCTCATATAGGAATGACATTTCTGTTATTTTGAACTCATCTGTATCGTCAAAGTTGAAGTCAACCACTAATCGCATTCCTATATATTTATCTGTTCCATCTGGTCCTATATCTATATGGTCTCTATCTGATATCCACATTGGTTTACTGTTACTATAGCCTCCACCAAACTTCTTGGTACGTATATATAGTGCATTGTTTCTTGGCATTCCGGCTGGTGTTGCGAAGGTTAATGTTAAGTCGTCGTCTGTTGGTGCTGTTGGTAGTAATGGATAGTCTGCTAATGATTCTTCTCCACTCCAAGTTTTAGTATCAAATGATACATCTCCCATACTGTATGCTCTTATATAATCCCATACACAACTACAACTGTTAGTAGTTGTGTTTCTCCCAAAGACTCCATAGTATGCTCCGTTTAGATATGCATCTGCATATACTGCATTACTTGAACCTTGATGTATCCATTCTATTCCATCTATACTATAATCAAATGATACACGTTGTTGATATGGGTCTACTACTATACGTAACCATACAGCTGTTGTATCTATTGCTGTTACATTTCCTAATGCAGCACTATACATATCTACTTGTGTTCCGTTACTTTGTCTCATTGCAAATGGAGTTATTACACCAGCAGATGTTCTTTCAAGTCCCCAGTGTATCGCTTCTTGGCTTGCGATTGTTGTTGTGTTAAATATGTTGATTGTTGCAAACATACTTCCAGCTGCTACTGCTGCTACACTATTTAGTTTAGCTTCAAATACATGTACTGTGTTCTTTTGGAATCCACCTTGTTTTAGTGCTGTATAGAATCCTACTGGTTCCCATGCTGCTCCTGTCCAACGGTGATTTGAAGCGGCTGTTAATGTGGCTGTTACTGCGCTTACTGATTCTACTAGTGTTCCTGTTCCTACACTGGTATTCCATCTTGCTGTTAATGCTCCGTTCTGGAAGTGGTCACTCATATAGTCGTGTTCGCTTCCTGTTGTTTCATATGCTATTACCTGGGTATATCTACAGTATCTATCTGATGCTACGGTGTTAGGTCCAATATGGTACATTGCAACTTGTATAGGTTTTGTTTGTGGTGCTGTGGCACCAGTGTCTGCTTGGTTTGATTGTATGATATCCCAGTCATATCCATTATAACTATGGAACCATGTTGCTCTATTTAATCCATAACTCATTCCCGTTGTAGCTGTTGCTCCTTGTGTGTATAGACATTTAATCCATCGTTTGGTTGTTGTACCTGTTCCACTGTGATATGGATATGTTTTAGCTCCACCATCACCTGTTCCAAAGTAGTACTGTGCACTTCCACCTAGAAGCCCAGCTGCTTGGTATTGAGCTGAACATTCAAAGTAGTCATCGTCACTATTACGTATACGCATAATAGGTCCTTGTGCTGCTGTTGTACCACTGAGTGGAACTATAGCTTCTACTTCCCATATAACTTCTATGGTACGTCCACCCATAAATTCTATAGTATGGTCTTGTAGATAGTCTATATCACAACTAATAACAGATGCTGTTGATGCACTACTAGCTGGTACTTTTAATTCAAGATATCCACCAGTCTCTGTTACTGTTCCACCAGTTGTAGGCCATTTTGTAGCATCTATACTTGCATCGTCAAAGTCATCATAGAAACATGTAGCACCACCTAATGTTACATCACTAGTTGTGGTAGCTGCTGTATTCCCATAATACATAAAGATTGATATTGCATTGTCTTCTGAATAATATTCTCGACCAGTTGTAATATGTTTAAATGCTTCTCTATCTTGTATCCACCATGGTACAGCTACTAATACTACTGCAGATGTACTATCTGTCTTTGTTAATATATAATATGATAGTTCATCAAGACCATCTGGGCCTGTGAATCTTAAGTCACTGAAATCTGCATTCATATCTGCATCATATGCAACCGGTAATGATATAACTTTATAATCATTCATATGGCCACGGCCACCATGAAGTCTTCCACCACTTCTATTGATACGTGTCTGTATTCGTTTAGTCCATGCTGTATCATACCATGTTGGCATAATATCTACACTTTCATATTTACTGTATCGTAGTGGCATCTTTACTGTGATTGTACCAGCTGCATTTGTGTATGGTACTCTTCCATGTTGTGCTCCTGTACATGCAGATTCAAGTAAATCAAACACATCTTTACTTGTTGCATCATATGTAATACTGTATGGTTCTTCCATTATGTCATTGAATGTTCCATCATCTTTTAATCCTTGTAATGTAACATGTCCACTATATAGTGAACTGGCTGTTACGGTACGTTCTATATCATATGTTACTTGATTCCATAATGGATTCTTTGTATCTGATACCCTAAAGGTTTTAGTTGCATATGCTGCTGTCCCTGTTGAGCCTGTATTAGGGTCTGGTAGATATTTAAGTCCGGACTCATCGTCACAGGTAAACCCAACGAGGGGTTGGTCAGTATCTGCAAGTTGACCACCTTTAAATGTAAATTTCTTACTTGCCATATATTAACCTCCCTAGTTTTCGTTATATGCTCCAAGACTTGTTTCTAATCCAGCTGCTAAACTTCCAGCTGCTGCATATGCTGCATTGTTTCTTACTTGTTTTATGTCTCGTTTTGCATTTCTTAATTCTTTCATCATTGATAGGAACTTAAAGCTTGGTCTTCCGAATGATAGACTTGTTGTGAATAGTGTATTTACAAAGTCAATTTTATGTGTTATTGTTACTATTTCATAAAGTCCATTTAGTCTATGTTTGGGTAGTTCGACGGTTATATATTGACCTGGTTCTATGAGACTTGTACCTAATAGTGTCACTTCAAATCCTGGGAAGTTGATTATACCATTGTTTACTTTGGCTTTACTGATTGTTGCAGCGCTTGCTTCGGTTGTTACATCTGATAGGAACTCATGGTCCATTATTGGTCCATAATGTTTCTCGTGGTCACCATCGACCCAGCTTACATTTCCACTTCTTGTTTCACTGTAATTGAATGTATCTACAGCCCAGTTTAACATTCCCCATTCTAATGGTTTGTATTCGGTTGTGCTTATTGACATTATGTTTGTATCGTCTAGTGTGATTGGTATTGTAAAGTATCGTTTAGGTAATATTATGAGTTGGTCTAAGCTTCTTTCCATACCTGGTCTTACATATGCGATGTGGTTTGTTTTTTCACATAGGTCTTGTAGTTCGTCGAATGCGCTTTTACTGTCTGCTGATGCATATTTTGGTGCTGATGATATGTCTTTGTATGCCATTACTTGGTCTATATATATACTACTACAACGTCTGTTTAATACTGTTAGGCTATCTTGTTTACCTACGATTCGTATTTCCTTGATATAGTATGCACTGCTTGGTGCTACTTTATCGAACATTGCTTTTAGGTCACAGGTAAAGTTGTGCCATGTTCCATCGAGTTGTGGTTGTACCTTTCCTAATAAGTATTTAGTATTAGATGGTGTTGGACCATTGAAGTTTATATAGTATGTCTTATATGCAGAGACTGCTTCGTCTGCTTTGTACATATCTATTTCTATATTGAATGTTATTGGATATTTTACTCCCGCTCCACTTGCATAGTAATCGAAGTTGAAATGGTTAAAGTCTGCAGCGTTATATTCACTTCCTAGTGAACTGTATAGTTTAACATAGTTGGCACTAGTTGATGTTGGTATTAACCGCATACATGTTCCCGGGTTACCAAATTCTATCTCCCATTGTTTATCAAATCCATAGGATGTTAAGTCTGTTACATCTGTTTCTTGTGAGAATGGATTATATATTATGTATTCCTTTTCTATTGCTTGGTAGTCTATATGATATAGTGCTGTTGATAGATATCGTGCTATAGATTGTACTGTTGGGAACTGTGTAAATGGCATGCTTCCAGCACTATCTCCGCTTGGTATGTATCCGATACTAAAGTTTCTCCATATCATGGTACGTTTTAAATCCCATAAGCGGTCTACACATTCAATGGTTAATATTGTACGGTCTTCGTTTAGGTTCCATCCACTTATGTATCCACCAAACATTGGTACTGTTGTGGTCATTGATTGACCGGCTGTTAATGTTATATGGTCTAGTGCATCGAATACTAATGGATTCATTGTTGAATTATCTGAATAATAGTCTTCGTGCATTGCTATCTTTAATGTCATGGTGTCTAGTGCGGTGATTCCGTTTTGTGTAAACTCTACATCTATTAGGTCTAGTCTTGTTTCACTATCTCCCATTACTCCATTTCCACCTTCGAACCTTGTTAGTCTTGATACCTTTATCCATCCAGCTCTACCAAACTTAGGTGCTGTTAGAACAAAACTCTTTGCTCCAGCTGTTAAGTATTGTATTGGTACTCTCACTACTGTTCCATAATCATCCCATTGGTTATATCCACTCTCATCCCAAACACTACTCCCAGCTATTGATAAGTCAAAGCTCCCAGTACATGATGGTCTTTTGTTTATCATTAACTCTATTAGGTAGTATCCTTCGCTTGGTATTGTTATACTCTTTGTAAACGTAATTGATGTACTTGCATCATTCTCTTTTAAATATATCCAGTTAAAGTTATTTGAAAAGTTATTGTTATTTGATGTATCAGTATAGTCACCAGCAGCGAAGTCTGTAAAATTATATTTCTGAATCCCTCCTGTTCCATGGTCGATACTATCTATACGGATAAAATAAAAGGGATTAGAGGCAAACCAAGAATCTTGGGTTGCATTTACATTGTTTATGTATTCTCTAATCATTGTTCTAACCACCTATATTATTTGTTTTAAACTTATTCCTGTTCGTGTCTGTTTGTACCATTGTTGTACTAGACTGTCTGCTGCATCTATTCCACTGGCTCCTTTCTTAAACCATCCTATAGCAGTTATGGTATCTGCTGGTAGGCTATCTGATTTGATTGTTGTCTTGTCTCGTTTACCTATTACTAGACTGTAGCTATCACTGGCTGCATCGTGTATCTTGTAGTAGTAGTCTGTATCGGCTGTCATTGCTATGTCTGCTGCTGCCCCTGGACTACTTGTTGTTCCACTTCCAGATACATATGTGTCTCTTAGTGTGTATTCAAGTATTGTATTTGGATGTTCTACTGTTACTAGTGGACTGCTTCGTAGCATGGTCCATTTAGTTCCATTGATTTGTATAACTACACGGTCTGGAGATATGAATAGTGGTCTTATAAAGTCTATATCGTCGGTAAAGTGTATAGTGTTTATTGCATTCCATGCTGCACCATCCCAACCTTTTATTATTACTTCGTCTGCATCGAATGTTAACTGTGTGAATGCATTCTTTAAAGTTGTTGTGGTTGGTGTTAGGTTGATGTCTGTACCGAACACTTGTCGACTAGCTGATGCACTATTATTGGTCGATAGTAACTTTACACTACCTTTGTAATAATCTGCTGCTGGTTCTAGGAATCGTAGTTCTGTTGTTGGATTTGTGTAGTAACTTATGTTACCATCTTCGCCTGCACGTGTTCCTGTTGCAGTTGTTATTGGTGTTGCATTGTATGGTAGGTGTACTATGTTAGGGAATGTTACTGTATCTGCATTGTATACTTCTACTTTCTGGAAGCTTCCTGTATAGCTTGTACTATCTTTGTTTACTACTGCTAAGTATATTTGCATGCTACTAAAGTTGGTTATGTTATGTGGTCCATAGTATTTTTGTGACCAGGTTCCAGTTGTATCTAAGTCAGTGTATAGTCTTACTCTTCCATCTGTTGTGAATACCATCTTGATTCCAAGTTCTGCATATGTTGTACCTTGACTTGTGTATGGATATAGATAGTTAGTTCCTCCACTTGTGGGATTATATCTTAGTCCTAGCTTTGTAGCTGTATTAGTTACGTTCCAATTTAGTTCTAATGCATTTGGATGTCCAGGAAATGACGATGCTCCATCTGCATATGTTTCGGATGCAAATAGTACAACTATCTCTGCAAAGTTTGATGCTGCTCCTGGTAATGTGTTACGGTCTAATATTGTTTCGAATGTGAATGGTGGTGTGAATGTAGCTGTGTCACATCGTATCCATCCCCAGCTTGGTGTACCATCTGTTGTTGCGGCTAGTGCTAAGTCAAACTCTGCTCCATCTGTTGATGCTGTTAATGTTCCTTGATAGTCACATGCTGCGGTCCAATTAGTTGTTATGTCACTTCCATCTTCTTGGAGTTGATAATTTGTCGCTGTAATACTATATTCTGGTATTAATGATATTCCATCATAGTATCCTTTACTGTAATCCATTGTTAAATATTCAGCTTGATGGTCACTTATCTTAATATAGGTTATAGCACATTGTAGTATTGTAGGACTCATATGGGATATTTCGAGCTGTGTTAATATGACCCATCCTTTGTGTTGGAGAAAGTTATTGTCTGTTAAATCACTACTTGTATCCATCCATATTATTTGTCCTTGTTCTACTACGCCTTTAAGCTGTAATGCTTCATCGGCTGTACATAATATATCAAATCCATACTCTTCTTGTAACTGTCCACCTGTGGTTATATTACTTCCAGAGGTGATAATTTGTGTAGCTGTATTGCTAAAATCGAAACTGTTGTTTTCAAATAGGTGAGCGTCTGTGATAGACACTGGTCCTATTGTACATAAGTCTGCCATGTTATATCACCTCCGTTTAATATATTCCACCAACGATGTTATCGTTTGCTCTTTGTACTTGTTTCTTGAATGCATTCCAATCATAGACTGGTCCTTGGAATACATATGTATTTCCATTGCTTCCACCTGGTCCACGAGCTGGTGCTGCGAATGTATTGTTTAATGCTTTTCTGGCTGGGTCTACTGTGATTCCTTCAACTTCGGCCCATACATGTGGCCCTCCATTCCAGGTTCCAAATCTTAGGCTTCCTCCTCTTGCTCCAGCTTGTGCTGCTGCATTGAGTACACCAAGACTCATATCTACACAGTTACCTGTCATACAATTACTTGAACCATCCCATGCTTTCTGTCTGCTTCCACCATAGTCTTGGTAGGTGTATGTCATTCCAGCTATTCGGGATTTCCAGTCACCTGGTCCAAAGAACCCACTTAGTCCTCCGAAGATTCCCATACTACTAGTTGCTTGTGATGCTGCCTGCTGTGCTGCTGGTGATGCTTGATATGAACTTACTAATGCTGCACGTTGTGCTGCTAGGTTAGCTGTACGTAATGCGGACTGTCTAGCTATTTGTGAACTAACTGATCCAAGTCCCATACCAGGTCCTCTTGACCCCCATATCATATTTTTAATCCATCCGGCTATATCTCCCCATGATGGCCAATGAATTCTAGGGATTGCATTTACTATTGCATTATATATCCATCCTGGTGCTCCACGAATAGCACTCCATAAACTACTACCCGCACTTCTTACACTACTTGCAAAACTATTTAATCCACCTGTTATCATATTCCAAGCACGGCCTGGTAAACTTCGTATCAAGTTACCGGCATTTACAAATCCATTCCAAATTGCCCGACCAGCATTTATTAGTGCATTAGCTGTATTCTTTGCTGCTCCAGTAATCCACGCTATTGCTTTTATTACCATTGCAACTGTACGTATCATTGTAGCTAGTGATGCTCCTAATGCTGTTAGTACTGGTTTTAATTGACCTGTGGCTTTTGTATTTGGCCAGATTGTTGACATTAAATCACTGAATGCTTTACCTAATTCATCTATTGCTGGTGTTAAATACTTCATTGCACCATCAAATGCATTGAATCCACCGAAGAGGTTGAATATAAATCCACCCAATTCTGTTAATCCTTTAATTATATATGCTAGTCCATTCTGTAATAATGTTGCTGGACCTATTAATAGATTACCAAATGCTACCATTATACCATCAACAGCTGTCTGCAATCTTACTCCAGCTGCTTCACCGGTCTTTGAAAAGTTATCTCCAGCTTTACCGAACTTCTGTTCTAGTATGGCTTGTAGTTTTGCACCATCAATCTTTCCACCAGTCATTATTTCTTCGTTCTTAATACCTAACTGGGTTAATGTACGTCCACCTTTACCTTGCATGATACGGTTGTATGCTACTGCTGCACTTTCCATATTGGTACCAAGACCAATAGCTAACTGGTTTACTGAACGTAATGCTTCATTTGTTGGATTGACTCCAGCTGCTGTTAATTTACTGAATGCTGTACGTACTTCGCCAACACTTCTGCCTGCACTGAATGCAAAGTCTTTAACAACAGTTTTACTGTTTTCAAAGGATTGGCCTGCACTTTCAACTACACCCTTGAACTTAGCCCACTCTGCTTGTGATGCTATTGCTTTCTGATAACTCATAACTGCAAATGCTGCTATGGCTGCTCCAGCTGCTGCTACTGCTGCAACTAATGGCCCACCAAATGCTGCTGTTAAACCAGCGAGTGCACCTTGTGCACCACCAATCTTACCAACAGAACTACCAAGTCCTGTGTTAAATGTTCCAAGTGCTGCACCTAAAGACTTTAAGTTATTAGAACCTTTAGAAGCACCAGCTCCAAAAGTACCAATACCACGATTAGTCTTCTTTAAACTTGCATCTGTAGATTTGGCTTTCTTACCAAGACTATCCATATCTTTCTCGGCTTCTTTATATGCAGACTTTGCATTATACTTACCATTGATGTTAATGTTTATATCATTCTTGCCCACGCTTTCACCTCCCTATAAGCTTTTCCATTTAGTATCTGGATTATCCATCCGTTCTTTTCTCGCTTGTTTTTCGTTCTCTTTTTCTATTTCTTCATTTCTTAATATGGTTTCAATATTCCAATATCCATAATATCTAAATAAGAGACGTTTAGGCATCTTTAACATTTCTTCATGTGACCATCCATATTCTCTGGCACATACTTGGAGCATTTTCAGCGGTCCGTTCATTGCGAAGCGATCGCTTGCTCCACCCGTTTTTTTGCCATACGTTTTTCCATAGCTGCGATTTCCTTCTCACTGAATCCTTGGTCCATTAAGTCAAGTCTTGCCATATGTTCTTTGAGTGCTCTGAACTGTCTGTACTCTAAGCCTCTAGCTTCTTCTTCGTCGACGTCTAATATTAATACTAGATACTCGACCATCTTATCTGCCATTGCTTTTACAATATCTTGTCCTTCTGGTACATCTACAATATCTTCGCCTAATGCTTGGCTTCTAAGATACTCTTCTGTTGTTAATTCGTTAAGTGCTACATCTCTACCATTTAATCTAATGAATCTTTTCTTTTCTATTATTACATCTAAATCTAACATTAATAACCACCTCTAGTTATTTACAATCCATAATGTTCTGTATATCGTTTATCCGAATCGCTAGCGTTTGGGTCATATAAGTTAACCTGTTTACGCTTCTTGCGCTTTGGTGTTTCTGCTTCTTCATGTGTATATAAGTATGATTCCATTACCATATTAAGACCTCCTAAAAAAAGAAAGAGAAGGACTAGGCGTCTGGGTCAGCTACTTCTGATATTACTGTGGCTGCTACTGTACCAGTTCCAGCTACTGATGTTTCGGTTGCTGCGTCATGTACTGCTTTAAAGTTGAATGTTACTTTAAGTACATCGTCATATGTTCTTTCAATGTTTGCATCGTCGTAGACTATCTTTGGTACTGTGATTGTTATTGTATCTCTTGTGGCTGCTCCAGCTGCTTTAATTTCTTCTCCAGTCATGGTTATAACTAATGCCCTGTCTGCATCTGTATCGTCGAATGTATCTGTTTTCATGGATGTTGCATCTGACTTACCTAACCAGAACTTATATTCGTCAAAGCTTGGGAAGTACATTGTAAAGCTTCCACTGCAGTCAATAGTTGTTGGGTATACTTTGTTAGGTTCCCATGCACCAAGACCAGTTGTACACATGGTCCTCTGTACTTGTACTCCTCTGTCAATCTGTATATCAAATGCATCTATATCACAGTTAGCTGAACCTCCTAATGATACACTTACATCTGCATAGTTTATTGGTCTTAGGGTTGTGTATGTTGGTGTAGCTGCTGCGGTTATAATATCACCAGATGCACCTTCAACTTCAACACCTACCATTACATTTTCACCAGCACCAGCACTGAATGATATGTTCTTCATAGTCATGTCATGGAACTTCTCCATAGGTAAATCTGCTGTACCTGTGAATATAGTCCATATAGGAAGTGCATCGTCATCTACTGTATATGCATGTGTATATCCTTCGTCATCTCCACTAGATGCTACTGCTCCAAAGACTCCATATAATGCATAGGATACAAAGTTATTGTATGCAGCAATGCTTATAGAGCCACCACTTGACATATTTGGCTTTCTGTATACCTTGTTTATTTCTGCATGCACTGCTCTAAACTCTTTACTGTAATAGTTAGGTGCACTTGATTTTATGTCTGGAAAATCTTCAACAGGCAAAAAGATAGCTGGCACTGTTTCTGCTGTACCGGCTACTGCTTGTTTCTTGAGACCGACATAAGACTTTTTACCCGGGTAGTATGTCATATCTTATTCCTCCTTTTCTTTTGGGCAAGATTCGCATTCCTCTACTTCTTCTTTAATAGGTGCTGCTACTTTGCCAGTTTTAACAATTTTAAATAACCCTCTTATCAGAACTTCTGCAAGTTCCTTTTTGACTTCTCGAATTTCACCAGGCTGGACTCTACCAATCATACAGTCAGCCGGGGCTTCTCCGATGTATTTTACTTTTACCATATTTAATCAACTCTACATCTTACTAATATTTGTGCTCCAGCGACCAAGTCTTTGGCTTCGCCGATTGCATCTCCATATACAACTTCTATTATATTACTAAAGCTACATGTTCCACCAATAGTGTCACCAGCTATCAATGCTGCTTTAACTGCATCAACAACTTTATAACATTGTTTGGTAGAATCTTCTACATGACCTTTACATAATATACTGATACGTATTACAATATCAAAGGGTACATGTGTATCACATAGTGTATAATAGAACTCTGGTTCATCTGCTACTTCTATAATTGCTATAGTCTTGTCACCCATTGGTATACGTTTAGGTGCACCTACCCATACATGGTCAAAATAATGTTTATGTGTAGGTGTGCCTCCATCATTAACGTCTACTAATAGTGTGTCCATAGCTTCTGCTACTTGTAATGTTGTCATAAACTCACCATCCATTCCTGAAGATTTTGTATCTTCTTATCTACATTTGGTAACATATTCCTAAATGCTTTATCTATATATGGGTTAGCTTTTGTACCAGGATGTTGTACACTCTTCCAGGGATGTCCAGCACCCGGCCAGAACAATGCCTGTTTATTCTTAGGCTTTATAACATGTGGCCGTGTACCATCCACAACATAATCAAAGTATGGAGCAACAGTCTTACTTACAAAGACTCTTCTCCTATCTCCACTACCTTCATGTCTTGTTGCAGACTTTAACCTTCCTGTCTTATGTGGTGCTTCTCTTCGTACCCATCGTTCAGCTATATCTACCAGGTCATCCATTAACCTACGTAGCTTATTATCAAGCTCACTTCTATGTAATGTCAATGCATTCTTGACAGCTTTAAACCGAGAGTCGAGTGAGATATTAAGTTCTGTCATAATATCACTCCGATTCCCATTCAGTGTCATCTACATTATCATAGTCTGTGTCATCATATGATGTACGTTTGTTACGCTGTGTGAATACATTGGTAGGTGATAAGTTGCTACTGTATGGATGCATATCACTTTCTTCATTTAAGTTCTGTCCTATATATGCTTCTAATAATCTTTCTGCCTCGTCCTCAAACCACTTTGCCATTGGTGTATCGTCTAAACTTGTATCGAATAGGTTTCGTAAGATAAAGGAATATGCATAGTATGTCGCTGCTTTCTCGACCAGGTCTGGAACGCTGCTTGTACTTACTCCTGTTACTTTACTATTAACCCATGTGTCTGCAACTTCTAATGCATATGCTTTTAGGTTAGATGATACACTGTCTGTAATAGCTGTTGTGAGATATCCGAGGTCTGTACTATTTCCATAGTTTGTCATTTTTATAACCTCTTTACTACTACTTCAGCTTGGAATCCAGCACCTGCTGGAACTGCTGTTGCGTTCTCTAATGTTATCTTAACATCTCCACCATTATATATACCTTCTACTAACCAACAATGTACATTAGCTTTACCTACAGGTTTATAGTATGCATAGTTTAATGCTGGACCACTTGTTCTGCTTGTGAAATTTGTGATTCTCCAACGTACCCAGTATTGACTAGTAGGGTCAGATGCTATATCATAAGCAGTCCATGTAGCTGGTATCTGCCATTGAATATATCTACTACCAGTACGTGTGAATGATTTGGTACCATCATGTACTGTTGCATTTGTATCATCATATACTTCTGGTACTGCTGTCCATGCTGAACCATTCCAATATTCCCATATACCAGATGCATTATAATTTCCAGCTGTTCCAGTGGTTGCTCTCATACGTTGGAATGGTGTATCATTACCAAAGTATATTGCATCATTTACTGCTGTGAATTCAAATGGAACATCACTCTGTGGTGGTGTTATATCATTTATATTACCACTCTGGTCAACCAATACTCCACCAATACTGGTGAAACAACTGCTCCATGCTGTACTCTTAAACAATGTATAACTTGCAGCTGGTACTGTATAAGTTGTACCACCTATCTGACCATATACTGTTCCACCAAACATAGTTTGTCCATTACGTATAGACATGTTCAATGCTGTATCCATTGATGGGTTAGCACAGTATACTAGATATTTAGTTTGTATATCACCTGTTGGTATAGTCCATATATGTTCGTATCCTGTAAATTGTGGTGCACTGTCTGGCCATGGTCCATATATAGTTGAGTCTTGATATTGTACACTACTTTGTGTTTCTTTGGTTAATGTATATCCAATAAGACTTCCACGTGCTGCTACTTCTTCTCCATTAACATTAGTTAGATATGATATACTCTTAGATACTTCATCTACTGTATTTACACTATCTACATCTGTTACATTTGTTACTTCATCTACTGTTCCAACATCAAGCTTACCATCTGCTACATTAACATATAGGTTATCACTGTCATCACATTCAGCTACCTGGAGGATTGCATCGTCTGTTCTTCTCTTTAAACGTATTAACTGACGATTCATAATAAATCCCTCCTAACTTTTCAATACAAGTTCTAATGTAACACCAGCGAATGAGTCGTTCTCTGCATCTCCATAGACATAGACTACTCTTGCAGTCTCACCATATAATTTACTGATTAATAATTGTTGCGAACCGGCCGCTGTCATTTGAGTAATAGCACCGGACGTAACGTCATAAAAGTTACCATTACTATCTTCATATTGTAACTTCGCATCAAATGTTGCAGTTGCGGTTTCTGTTCCAAGTGTTACTAAGAATATAGCGGTTTCATATCCACTTATATCAAATGCATCACTATTCACTGTAACTGTTCCTGTTGCTGGAACTGTTAATGCAATATTATCTACTAATGTTACTGTTTTTGTTTTTAATTTACTTTGTACTATTTGAACCATAAGTTCACTCCTCCTCCACATTTAAAAAAAATAAACAGATGCTGTTTAACTTGCATCTGTTAGCTTAATGTATTTGTATAATCCACCAGCTTTAACAACAAGACTGACAGCATTACCATCACCGGTGTCGGTGTATAATCCTACAATACAGTCATCTCCAGCGACTGCTCCTTCTGTAATTCCAAATCCGGTTGCTAGGTTTGCAGCGGATATTGCTCCAGCTTCTCCTTTAGGTACTTTAAGTGCTCCTTTCCTGTATAGTCCAGCAGCATCTACAGCGTAATCAATTGCTCCAGCTCCACCCTGTATACGTACACCAATACCGGATGTTATAGCACCGGAACCTGTTTCTTCTAAGAGAACATCTACACCTATAGCTGTATCAATTTGTGCTGCATTTGCTACTGCTACTTTTGCATAAACACCGGTTGCAATTGCGCTATTAGACATATCGTGTGCAATGGATGCTTTAGCTTCTACTGCTCTTAGTTCTCCACCAGTAATTCCACCAGAACGTACGTTTGCGTATAGTGCATCGAAGTATCCACCATCATTGGATACAATATCATATGCTACTTTCATACCACGTTCATGGCCACTAGATGCTGCAATACTATTATACATACTGTCATCAGCTGCATTCCTTGTGGTCCATTCTCCAATATGTTTACGTGTACCTACAACTTTAACATTATCTTCTGTTAATTTTAATTCAGATGCAGATGTACTGTTATCTAATGTTGCTCCACCTTCTAATGTAACAATACCATTAGATGAAACTTTGAATAGTTCAACATTTAATACATCAGCGATATGGAAGTCTTCTCCTCCATCGTCATCACCGAGCTGTACTTCAACATCAAAACCGTCTGCTCCACCAATAACCATTTCTGTACCAGAAACAGCATCAATATTGTTAACAGTTAATGTATCCAATGTACCTAATGCTAATGTATCTTCTATTGTTAAGTCATCAATTGTAACATCTTCAAACCTTTCAAATTCCTTTTTACCCTTTGGGGCTCCTCTAGGGACTGTCATTTATTCCATCTCCTTTTTGTTTATTACGTATTCGATATGCATATCATAAACCTATTTAATCCACGCCTTCAACTTCTGCTTCATCTTGCGGTTTGTGATCGGGAAGCTTGCGCTCAATATGAGCTAACAAGTTTATAACATGTTGTATCTCTAAGTCAGTTCTTAGACTATACTCTCTTGCATTAATTAAAGTTTGTACCAGTTCTGTCCATCTCATCTTATATACGTCTATCTCCATAGTATCCACCTCTTATACTCCTTTTAGTCTCATGTTACGTAAGTGTGTAATTATATGTGCTTTACGTTTAATCTTTATGAACTGTGCCAACATTTCTTCGGATGGTTTTTCACCAAGCTTTAACTTAGCAATATGCGCAAAGTATTTACCCATAAATGCAAGTTCATCTTTAAGAATCTTCTGGTCTTCTTCTCTTCTACGTTTAATATCAGCAACTCTATTTTTCTCAATATCTTCCATAGTCTTTTTATATTTAGCTTCTACTTCTGCTAATATCTTTTCATTAGATTTTAATAACTCTTTATATTCCTTTCCATCTGTAATCTTCAATGCATCTATTGATGCTTTTAATGCACTAATCTTTGCAAGTAAATCATTCTTAATCTTTAATTCTTTTTGATTCATATCAATCATACTCCTTTCTTAATCGCTGTAGATTAAAAGAAAATAAAAATATAAGTAGGGTATTAACCTACTTAGAGTCCGTCTGCGTCGTAGTATAGTGCGTATGGTAATTTAGCAGCTATACCTCTTTCGACAAACATTTCAACAACTGTGTTGTATGGGTATCTTTCTTCTTCGAATACGTTCATGTTAACATGTCCATTTTCGATTACAGATTTATCACTGTCAACAAACTCGTAGATTGTTAGTCCAGGGAACCTTGCGTCCATACCGTAGTATGCATCTTCTGTTACCTGTGTGGACCTGACGTTGTGGAGTTTGACTCCGTTGATTTCTGGTAATTCTCCCATAGCACCGAATGGTGATGCTACCCAGTTAATGTCTATACCTTGGATGTACTTCATTAATTCGAAGTAGTTGTTCTGGTGTAAGAACATATCGGTTAGTTCATATGGGTATCCTTCTACCATTGAAGCGTTCTTGAATGTGAGTAAATCTTCTACTGGTGTAGCACCAGCAGCAGCCCAGTCAGCAGCACCATTACCTAGTGACTGTCCATTAGCTGCAATAGCTGTGACTATGTCATCGTTCATTTTCTTAGCGATACCGAAAGCTGCTCTGTCGACTGCCCTTGAGATTTCATCGATGATTGCTGCTTCTCTGAGTTGTCTCTTGGAGAATCTCATCTGGTAACCGAACCTGTTCATTCCACCGTATTTAACGTCGATGGATGAGGTTTCAATTTCATCGAGCTGACCTAATTCCATTAATGCAGATGGTTGTGCTTGTGCACCGGATGCTATGTCTGCACCTGCGGTTGTTAAGTCAGTAAAGTATGCGAATGAAAGCGCATCTGTTTTGACTACAGGGAACAGGTCTTTAAAGTCAAGATTCTGTTCTAATTTCTTATTCATGATTCCTTCGAGAATTCCTGGCTGTAGGATTTGTCTAGGGTCTAATGTTTTTATTATATCATTGTTTACTACCATTTATATCACCTTTTGTTATTATTATATTGTACCTAATTAGTTACCCATGAACATTGCTGCACCTAATAGTACAAAGACGTGTGAACCAGCTGCGCTATATGAGAGAGCAACATTTAATCCCTGGTTACCATTCGCAACTGCTGCGTATGCTATCTGAGTTTCAACTTCATTTATTTCGTTTGCATCAAATCCAATAACATCTCCAGGAGCTACTACTGCTGTTGCGGATACGGTCATTTCCATGATACCAATACCAAAGAATGCAACATCTACTAATCTTCTTAATGCTGCTGCTGGAGTATCACCAGATGCGGTTGTGTTATCAATACCTTGTGGTGATGCTACTGCTACACCGTGGACTTGTTCATCGTCTACTGCTATTACTTCTACTAAGACTACATCTTGGTCTGTGTGGTCTTTAAGTTTAACAAAGTCACCTTTTGCTATAGGAGCTGAATATACTGCTGCTCCTTCTACTACTCCACCTCTAGGAGATACAGCGGTTGTGTATCTTGTGAGGGTTCCTTCAAATGCCTGTACTGATTTGACAGGTAAATTACCCATTGCATTCATTGCTTTTCTAGTTGCCATTTATATCACCTTTTGTTTTATAATTTAACTCTAAATATACTTTCAAGCTGTGCCTTCTGAGCGTCGGCTTCTGCTTGTTTCTGTTTTTCAACTTCTTCATCCTTGGCTTTCTTTGCAAGTTTAGCCTGTGCTTTCATCTGTACCATCTTAGGCATAGATGCTGCTAATGTTGCGAATGCTTCAGGGTCAGCATTATATGTTGCCATTAAACCAGCTTTCATCTTAGGCAAAGCCTTTCCAGCTTTGATTAATTCGTTAACTGCATCTTCTGCATCATCCGATTTAACTACAGGTTTCTTACCACCAAGACTTTTAATTTCTTCTTTGAGTGTCTTAACTTCTTCAAGTAATGCTTCCATCTCTGAAGGTTCTTCTTCAACTTCAACAGTCTCTGAAGGTTCTTCTTCAACCTCTTCCACTACTTCTTCTTCGACAACTTCTACTTCCTCGACAACCTGTTCTTCCACAGCTTCCTCGGCTACAGCCTCAACTTCTTCGACAGGTGCTTCATGTTCATCTACCATATTATCTTCTCCGTTCTTGTTTAATTTAGCGGTTAATATTATATCGGATGGTTGAACACCAACCTTGCAACTCTCGCAGCCGCCTTCCCCTACGATGTCTATCCTTTCAACGTCTATATGTTCCACTATATAATCCGCCTTGCCAGTTGGACAAGGTTTGGCATCCATCCCTCCGACTATACTATAAGAAGATAACTCTCCTTGTTCATGTAATGTGCGTATAGCATCATTGGTGATATTAGATTCTCTTATAAATATTCCATTACCATCTGTAACAATACTAGATACTGCACCTACATCTAATAGGTTCAGCTTTGCTAGTACTTCATTATCAGCTAAGATTGAATCAGATAGATGGTCAATACCTATACCTATGCTACCTTCATCTTCAAGCTTAGACTTCATCTGATTAAATGTCTCTATGATTGTACTCTCTGGTACATAGACACGAGCTGGTTTATCATTGACAAATACATGATGCATACCAGCACTCCATACCTTTCCATCTAATGCACGGCTTGCATTCAATGAAAGCTTAGCTTCCATCTTTTCATCACTTGCCTCTTCGAACTTATCTGCTCTTAAGTTATGTTTATCTAGCCATGCTTTGGCTTGTGCTACTGTGAACTTATCTTTTGCGAATCTATAAGATACTGCTTCCATCTTATCTCCTTTCTTACATAGGATAAGACTTACACCTTGTCCTTGATTCATTCGTTTGAATGCTCCGCAGTCGCTTTCATCAGCGACTCTTGCAGCATGTTCGTTTGGATATGGCATTATTCGTCACCTCCTTCATCTTCTGTTACTGTTACTACTACTTCTCCTTCTCCGTATTGTTTACCTTCCCATGCACCATCACCAGACTGTGTAGGTTCTTCGCCACTTCGTAGTGATTCATTCTCTGATTGTAATTCATCACTCCACTCTTGTGCTTCCTGTTCATCATTAAAGAACTCTGGTACACAAGCACAGTTAGGATGGATAGGTGGTAACATGTCTGTATCTTCTATTGAGAATACTTGACCCTCAAACTCTTCGACACATAGTTCACATGCTTCGTCCCTATTATCTACAGTCCAGAACTGTTTACCTTCGCTCTTTGCTTGGATATATGCAGCACTATTAGTAGACCGCATAGTCTCGGTACGTACAATACGTGTAGCTCCATATGTTTTGTTATCTAGTAGCTGTTGTACATCATTTACTATATCATTAAATTGTTTCTCTGGGTCAGCTGTACCAGATTGTATTAAGCTTAATGTTTCTGTCTTTAATGTTTCACCAAGCTTAGTAACAAACTGTGTAGCTGTATCACTTAGTACCTCACTATACTGAGTGGTTAATGGTGTCTTACTTCCACCTTGATACTTGATACCATTAATGAAAGCCTGTTGAATCAAACCATTAAAGGTCTGCATTGTAACTTGACCTTCCTTGGTATTAAAGATATTACTTGCAGCTAATGCTGTAAGCATCTCTAATGTACGTGCCTTTGATATCTTAATACCAAACCGGTTGTATTCAAAGATGAGAAGTTTAGATAGCTTCTTAATAATAGTAGCATTCTTCTTCTTAATACCCTTTAGCTTCTTCTCATCAATTGCCATACTTACTCACCTGGTACTGGAAGGTTCAACTTATCTAATACATCTTGTGTCTCTTCTGTATTTACATCCTGTTTTTCTTCTGCTGTTGGTATAACTTGTTCGCCTTGTTTTGGTTCTCCTTCATCATTTTCAGGAACTTCCTCCGGCTCTTCTTCGTCTTCTTCAAGTAGTTCACCTGTGTCAACATCTGAGTATCTGCTCACTACATCTGCTATTAAATGTCTGAACCATGTTTCATCTGGGTCAATGGCCATAGCATCAATTAGTGGCTTAAGTGCTGTAAGCAATCCAAGTAAATCTTTCTCTTCAAATGTTTCGAAAGATATCACTGGGTAATCATCCACAGTCCAATTCATATCAACAAGCTCCACTATCTTACTCTGTAATTCAGCAGCGATATCTTCATGGATACCATCTAGGAATATGTTGAGGGTATCGAACTGTGTCTGTGATTGGGCATAGGCACCACTACCATCTTCTTGTCCAAGTATCATGGTACCGATGTTCATCTTACGATATATCATTACATCATGATAGTTGATTGCATCTTTGAATCCTTCTCCTCTATGACTGGATTCAAGTACAGATACGTCATCGTTCTGTCCTACTGTTATGTTAGCTCGACCTTCTCTTATCTCATCGAGCTGTTCTCTGAATAAGTCTTTGAACATTGGGTTCTCTATCTTACCCACAAGTGTTGGTCCTTCATGCTTCTGCAAGAATACATTGTACCAACTAAGTATCTTCTGTTTCATATACCAGTTATCATATACTCCATCTAATATGGATGCACCTTCTCTGTCACCGAACTGTTCATCATAACTATAGATGAGACACTTCTCTGCTGGTATCATTATAGGGTCACTGTTATCAACTACTTGTTTAACGTATTCAACATCTCCGTTGTCATCATATTCAAAGCAGTCTTGTATTGTATCAATAGGTATAGGTCGTATACGTTCCATCTTAATTAGGTTACCATCGTCCTCTGCTTTCCATAGTATCTCTGATACACTGTATCCATATATCAATGCACTGTACATATCATTACGTACCTTTCGCATTGGGTATACCATATCGGATAGCATCTTCTCTAATGCTTCTGCTATCTCTATTGCTTCTGGACTGTCATCTGCTGGTGTTACTATTAGCTTCCTACTTAATAGGAACATACGTATCAGTTCGTATCCACTCTTTATCTGTGGGTCTCTTAGCATCTTATTATAATCTTCATATGTTAGCTTATCGGTTCTATATGTAAGACCGCTAAACATTTCATTGGTACCAGACAGCTTCGGATTCGGCTTACTGTACTGACGTGTCATCTGTTGCGGTGACAAAGCAGACTCTATCTTATCTGGATACTTTGCTTTAACGTCTTTCTTCTTAGGCTTACTGGCCATTATCTGTTGAAAATAATCTTCCATACATATCACCTCCTCCTCTTCTGATTGGTGTAATTACTAAATTCATATCCTTGTTTTGTATCTGTATATGGGTTGTGTCCAAACATACTCATGCTTAGTGCCATCTCTGTTGCATCTAATAGGTCGTCATGTTTAGCTGTATTGAACATCACATATTCATTCTCGAACTCATGTAGCAATGGATGCTTATTGGGTAGATGTACTATGCCCTGTTCGAATAATGTAAACGTTGATGTTATCTTAGTTACTTTATCTTTAACTGCTGTCTTTGTTTTAATTGGTAAACGTAACCCACGTAACGATTGTGGCAATGCTGCTTGATATGCATTATCTTCTATACCAATTAAGTTAGCATTCCATCTGTTCTGTATTTGTGGTACCATCTTCTGTTGAGCTGGGAAGTCTAGATGTTCTCGTGTCCAATCTAATATATAGATGTTACCATCTGGCTTTAATGCTAATGTACAACTACATGTGTAGTCTGCTGTCTCCTTCTGGCTTATTGCCAAATCCCATCCTGTATATATTACTGCATTACTTAACTCTGGTACTTTATCATAGTACTGTAACCAATGTCGCTTAAGCATCCCACCTTCTGGTGGTTGTGGACTCTGTTGGTACATTGCACTGAACCAGTACTCTCCTACTTCTGCTTTGATTTGATTAAGTCTATTAATATTAAAACGGTCTGGCCATAATGCTTCGCCTTCTTCGCTTATTGCGGGCATGTTGATTATAGTCCAGTCTTCATTTGAATCGTTAAGTAGCCATCCACTTAAGTCATCTTCATGCCATCGTGTCTGTATTATAATGACTGCTCCATCTGGTTCAAGACGTGTGAACGCTGTACTCTTATACCATTCCTTTGCCTTCTCTCTGTATACACTACTGAAGGCTTGTTCACTATTCTTTACAGGGTCATCAATGATAAGTATCTTAGCACCTTTACCTGTGATAGCACCACCTACACCAGCGGTTTGCATACCACCTTTATGCATATAGATGTCCCATCTATTCTTAGCATGACTCGATGGGTCTACTACTATTGGGTCTTTCATTAGCTTACCATATTCATTGATAAGCTCTCGTACTTTATGACCCCACTCTGCTGCAAATCCAGCCTCATATGATGCTAGGATTATACGACACTCTGGGTTCTGTCCTAGATACCATGCTGGGAAATACTTACTACATAGTTCACTCTTACCATGACGTGGTGGCATAGTAACTATAAGCCGCTTAATCTCACCACGTGCTACCTTCATCAATGCATCATTCAATACTTCAAGATGCTTTGCATATACATAACCATCATTAGTGTCAACCCATGCCAAATCAACCGGACTCAGATTCGCTCTTATCATCGAAACTACGTTTAACTCCACGTCCGACAATTGATTCGGAGTCTTGTCTAATAGCTTCGAGTAGTCCACGGAGGAGTTCATTTGTTTCTCCTTGGTCATGATGGTCATCTCCTTGTATGGTCAATGCCTGTTTAACTAATAGGTCATAGTCTCTGACATTCTCTATATTAACCACACCATGTTCTTCTGCTTTGCGTATAGAGTCGTGTATTATACGAAGGTACCATGCCTTGTTCTCTGCTAATGCTGCATTGGTTTTCTCTGCTACTTTGTTCTGTACATCATGAGCACGTATTGACTCTCTTCCATCCCAATCAAATGTACGCTTCCAAGTATAGATTGCTCCTTCGCTAACCCCATACTTATCTGCTACTAATCTTACTGCTTCAACTACAGCCTTCCCTTGTTGCTTTAGAATGAAGTAATCTTCAAATGCATCTCTATGCTTCTGTGCCTCTTTCATATAATCACCTCCTCGTATACTTATATTACATGTATTGATATCAATAGTATCAGTACGGATATGATACCTCCGAATCCGAGTCCTATCGTCCATCTAAAATTGCCTATAGCTGTATTCAATGTTGTATTTAATTCTATTTGGTTCTTCTCAATGGATGCTAATCGATTCGAAAAGCTTTGGCTCTCTGTCTCTACTTCTTCTCTAAACTCGCCGTTGTATTTATCTTTGTATCCCATTCCTATTTTGATGCTACTTACATCTTCTTGTAAGCATGATACACAGTCTTCGAGTTTGTCGAGTCGTGGGTCTATGCTTGGGATATGTCTTACTGATTGTTTGTTATGTGTAGCCATCATATCCGAACCCCTGTTGTTTTATTGTCCTTCTACAGGGGCTTCGGTTAGTTCTCTAATACCTACAACTTTATCTACTACTGCTTGTCTTTCATCTATTTCTGCTTGTAGATTTGCTATCATGTCTTGGTATTCTTGTACTTTGGCTTGTGCTATATCTACACCAGCGCTTGTATCTGCGAATGCTTCTTTGACACGTTTATCTGCTGTTAGTTGTGATAGTATTCCCATTGCTATTGTGAATAGTAGTGCATATTCAACGGGTACATATGCTCCTATTTGTGCTTGGTATGCTATTATAACTGGCACTGCTGCGAATGCCAAGGTTGTTGCATAGTCTTTTATTTTTGCTTTATCCATTTACTGCATCTCCTTGTTTCATGGTATTTCATATAATCTTTAAATTCATTTTCCTTCGTATTCTTTGAGTAGCCTTTTGATTTTTTCTTCATGGGTTTCTCCTGTGTCTGCGTATACTAATACTTGACGTCCTTGCCTTGTATCGGCTTTCATACGTTGCATAGTATCCCTCCTGTTATATTTTTTTTAATAAAAAAAGACCGTTAACTATTGGGTTGTAGTTAACGGTCTTGATAATTGTTACTGTAGTAGTTGCTTTAGTTTGTACTGTAGTTACTATAGTATGATAATAAAGATGGAGTCTCCTCCTATATAAAAGAAGGACTTACTGAATAATAAAAAAATGGGTACTATACCAGCATATCTTTAATACGTTGGTATAATACCCTATTATATGTATTGTATCGCTTATATTCCCTCACTAATACACTGAATCTTTGTGGTTTCATCGAATATGACATAACTACTAAGCATATATGTGCTATTATATCTTCATATGATGTTTGTCTATGGAACTCTTTAACACCTTTAGTATTGATTATATATCTAACACTATCAACTTGGTTATTATTCATTCCAAGTTGTGTTTTACATATGTCTAGATAGTTATATTGTTGCTTTAACTTATGTTGCATACGTTCTTTAGTACCACGGTTCCAGTCTTCTGCTCTTACTCCTAATTTCCATTTGCTTTTAAGTCCTAAGTGATAGTCTAATGAATCCTTCTTATCTATATATTCTTCGAATGTTTGACTCTTCTGTGCTATATATGATATTTCATACTCTTCGTCATCACCTGGTCGTCTTCCTGTAAAGTGTTCGAATAGTTCATTATCCCATGCTATGTCGTCATCTTCTGGTTCTTTAGGTTTCATTGCTTCTACCCATTCGTCATGGGTTGCATAGTATCGTGCTTTATATTCTCCTTTAGGTTCTAGTGTTTGGAATGCTCCTGGTACTATGAGGCCACATTTGTTACATACCTTTTCGCTTGTGGTTTCGAATCCTTTGGCGCTGGTGTTCATTTTGATGCTTATTATATCTCCGTCACATTCACTGCATTTGCCTCCTATTGGTCCAAGTGGTATATCATTTCGATATCCTTTACCAGCTTTTATTTTATTCATTCCATGGTACCAGAAGTTAGGATGTAGATATGGACATCCTAATGAATCGTCCTTCATCCACCTATCTCCCTCAAGCTATAACCCTTCTCTGGTACATATGTTCCTTCTTTACATGGGTGTGTTACTTTACCACATTCTGGACATACTTGAGCTGTGCCATGATAGTAACAATCATTCTTTATACAATATCTTTCTATTAGTTCCATTTAGACACGTCCTGGTTTTTCATTTTTCCATATTTCATATTCGGCTTCTGTTATTTCGATATAGTCTTCGTCTTCCATATAGTTTCTACAACAAGCACATCTCATTAAGTTGCCTCGTCCTAACATGAAATGGTCTGTATTTCCACATATACTACATTTAGGCATTGTTATCATGTTAATACCAGCCTCCTCCACTCATTATAAAGTCTTGATATTCGGATAGATATTTACCTCGTGGGTCTACTACGTCCATCCAGTATTCATATGGGAAGTCAAAGAAGTCATCTGGTTTAACTGGTCCTTCATCTTCCTGTTCTATCCACCGCATCCACAATCACACTCCTCTTCATCGTAGTCCATTCCTCGCATGGCCATCTCTAATATGAATAGTCTATTCTCTAATTCAGTTTGATGATGTATTAGGTTACGTATTGTTTTAATCATTTGACAGTCACAGTCACAAGCCATTTTATATCACCTCTATTGGATAGGCATTGATTTGAAATTCTCTTCTTCCTAGTCGTATCATATCTCTGAATATTATCATTGACCCACCATCTAAATATTGGTAGAATAATTTACATGGTAGGTCATAATTTTTATTTGGATTTGCCAATTTATATTCCACCTGTTAATATTTTAATGAATAGATAGAATATTACAAACCAGAATGTAAATGTAAATAGATATGCAAGGAATGCTCCTATTGCGTTCATATGTTCACCTCCGCTGTGTGGCCACAGTGGTCACATTTCCATCTAATTTCCCGTGTTTCTTCGTCGACTATTTGTGTTATCATGGGCCATCCACATCTTATACATAATGTTCTATTATCTTTCATATTAACGACCTCTGTTTATGTACACTTTTACCACATTTGGGACATTTATAATAGTATACCTTGACACTATTTGGTGGGTCACATATGTAACCTATGCCGTCTAGTTCTACTATGTTCCAACAGTCTGGACAATGTATCAATACATCCCCTCCCATTCTCCTGTTTCTTTATCTATTTCGGGTGGATTACGTCGTCTTCGCCACATGCAGAAGGCACAGTAAGCCTCACCATCTCCATTGGTGAGGTCTGTATCCACGCCACATACTTTACACTTCATGTTTCACCTATGTAATTCTTATTTGTATAGGCATGGTTGATACTTCCACATGCTAGACAAAATCTCCATTTACTATATTCTCTTCCACATACTTTACACTTCATGCTACTACCTCTGCTTCCATTTCTATTTCAAATTCATGTCCACAAGTTTTGCATACAAATGCGATGTATCCAACTGCTGGGTCTTTACTGTAATCGATTATTGAATTGTATACCTCCAGGTCGTTACTTTCACATTCTTTGCATTTAAACTGTGAGAACTTCATATTAATCTTCCTCCTATAGGAACGCCGCTAGGCTTTGTTGTTTATCTTTGGGTAAGAAATCTCCTAAGAGTTTAGATAGACTCTTATTGATTCGCTCCCAATGCTTCTTGGTATCCACTATATATCCTTTTGGGATTGGGTCACCAGATTCAAGTGCTATACTATTTGTGTCTTTGTGATTTTTTATATGATAGATTATACATTTATCACCAGCTCCAATATGTTTACCTAAGTATTCATTACTATACTCTGCTCCACTTACTGCATAGTTACGTTGATATTGGTCAAGCTTCTTTGTAAACTTACGAGGCATACCTATACTTTCATTATATACTCCACGCTTTATGTCTGCTTGCATGTCATAGTAATAGTCGTATGCTTCTTTAAGTTTAGCTCCATCAAGTATCATATGTATTATACGTTCTTGCATTTCTCTTGCGAGTGGTGGAGTGTCGCTTCGTTTCATCTGGAATCCAGCTATCTTATAGGAACCGTCATCTAACTTCATTGCATATCTTTTCTTTGCTACCATTATGGTACGTGTTGCATATCCTTCAAATTCAATTCTTAATCTATGTACTTCAGTCCCAATACTATCCCTAATATAAGTATCATAACTCCTATTAATGGTTGATTCGAGAATAGTAGCGTCACTACTATTATTGATACCAGAAACGAATACGGAATCGGTGTCACCATAAATGACTTCATATCCTTCATCTTCTGCAATACTTTTTGTGAATTCAATTATTTCCCTCCCATGTCTTGTTGTTTCACTGGCAACTTTTTGTTCATAGAGCCTAAACGTTGGCAATGCCATTACTCCGTAAAAGGAGTTCATAATTTCTTTAACAACTCGCTGATCGTTGTCACGTCCCGCGTCACGGTATTCTTGTCGTAATGCGAACAGACCTTCGAGAAGAGTTGGCACCAACCCTTTTGGTTCGTGTTCGGGACTATCTCGGTTAACAGTTTCAGGCGAGAGGTTCCATGTAATGATAATGGAGGGGTAGAGACTGGCCAAGTCAAAGATACCGACATTGGAATGGATTCCCACTGAAGGGTCAAGTACCTTTGCACCTGTATATCCACTTCGTTTATTTGTGAATCTTCTAGAAGGTAATATAATTCCTTTTGTGCTTGCATATTTGAGGATGTAGCTATCCACGATACGGGAGTTGTATAGCGTGTCTTCGAGAGAGCAGGATGCGATATCAGATACTCTGTCAAGGAATTCGAAGATGCGAAGTTTTTCATCCAGTTGGACCATAATCTCGACATCCCTACGGTTATAAGATAGTAGCTCATCAAAGCGTCCGTGTTCCCATAGTGTTCCTGGAAGTTCTTCTGTTTCAATTTTACCCACCCCTAGTTCGTGCTCTGCTACACTTTGAAGACTGTAACTTTCAATCTCTCCATAGTGTTGCTTTTTATATGCCTTTAAATAGTCAATATTTACTCGTCCTTTAATCTTATAGACTTCCCCTTCGTTTTGTGTATAGTAGCTATTTACTTCCTCTTTCATCCTCGATAGAAGCGCTGTCGATAGATTATTAATCCGAAACCTATCAATAACAAAAGGAAGGTCAAATCTGTCACTATTCCAACCTGTAAGTATGTCGGGGTCAACATCTCTTATCACCTTTGCAAATTTAATTAACATTTTACGTTCAGTGTCACAGTCACCTTCAGCTGGTGTCCATAGAAACTCATAATATTTTTTAGAATATGTATCATATCCTACAATACTTATGATTTCCATGTATTCACTACTGAATCCTGTGGTTTCTATATCATAAAAGAATATTCTTGGTGGAGCCCCATTTTCAAAATCCATTCCATGGTCCAATCGGTACCGTTTGATATAGTTCAAGTCATCAAGATAGGTATGTTTCGTCGATTCTTTGATATATGGCTTTACATCCCAAAATCTTTTAAAGTATTTCCGTTTGACTTTATCTCCATAGAGCGTTGTATAGGCTCCGTTAGAATCTTCTTCATAGATGTAATGTTTGAATTCTTTGTTCTTTCTCACTAATTTCCCATCTTTGTCTCGATTGAAGGTTACAATTCGAGAACCTCCATCTTTGAACTCAAGTTCAACTATTTGCATAGTTCACCTCCTCATCTATATTAAATCAATTGCTCTTTTACCGATATGTTTGCATAGTATGCCACATCTTAAACAGTTGACTACTGGGTTATCTGAATGACAGATGCCCATGTAGCCTACTCCGTTTTTACTTCTATCTATTGGTTTCATCTTTCCTCCATTGATACCAGCCATATGCATTTAGTGGCATGTATGCTAGTTGCATTGTTACTATATTCCAGGTTCCTAGTATTAGGGATTGACATATGATTAATGTCCCTCCAGCTATCCAGGCTGGCCAGCACCAAGTATGCTTATAGATATTAATGATACTACCTACTAGCATTAGTATGGTACCGGACCAACCAATAATATCTACAACGTTCATATTTATCTTACTCCAAATATTAGGCCATTAATTACTAAATATAAAAAGAATAATGACCATACACTTATTATTACTTTATCGATTCCCGGTCACCTCTTTCACCTTCTTTGTTTTTTCTGTATTTTCTTTTTGAATGGTTTGTATCGTTCTTTTACTTTTATTGGCATGACTACTGTTTGTTCTCCATAGGTATAGATTTCGAATACTACATCTTTGTGTATGAAGTCTTTGACTTGTATGACTGGTCTTGCCAGGTCGGCTTCCTTCATTCCATCTGGTACTTTGACACTCATAGTCATCTCATAGATGTGGCCTATGGTTCCATCTTCAATGAATATTACAGTGTCCACTACTGATGGTATCATGAATAGTTCCATTCGATTTATGAGTCGTTGGATTGCATCTATTGCTTTGGTTGCATGTACTACTCCTACCATGCCAACTCCTCCCATACGTAGGTCTGCGAAGGCACTGAAGTCATCGTCTCTTCTAAGTTCATCGTATATGGTATAGTCTGGGCGTACTAATAATAGTACATCTGCTATCTTACCCATATCTCCTTCGACTGGTGCGTACTGTGTAACCCTTTTGTCGACTTGTAAATCTCTTGGTTGTTCCATTGTTTTGACAACACTTCCATCTTTTATATAGAAGTCTGCAAGTGCTGCTGCAAATGTTGATTTACCAGCACCTGGTGCACCAGCTATTAATATACCTTGGGCATCGTTCTCTAATCGAGATACTATAGGTGTTGGTAGGTCATAGTCTATGAGCTTCTTTCGTGCCACGGGTCTTACCATGGTTATCTCTGCTGCTTCGCTGGTTGGTGGTTCGGTTATGGTTATCCTAATATTTTCCATCTGGATAACTTTAATACCTACATCTTCCAGTTCTACAAATGCTGCTGGGTTTTCATATGTTTCTTCTACTATTGAATGGATATATGCATCTATTAGGTACTCCTCCAAGGGTGGATAATCTAAGTCTACAATACGTATTCTACCTGGTTGTCCAATCTTTGCCATAGGTGTACATCCTTCTTTGAGGTGTACACTCATGGTTTGGTCTGTAAAATATTTTAGTATATCCAAATCTTTCATATCTTAGCTCCTATATTTCCATGGGTCATCTGACTCTTCAGTGCCAATGTCAGCAGCTCTTGAGACTACTCTTTTTATCATTATACGCATCTCTTTATCTTTATCGAGGAATTGTTGCTTATAGTATTCAGCATTTCCACGAGCTTCTAGTACCAGTTCTACCAGTTCTTCATTATAATCTAGTACTTCTTCAACTTCTATTTCTGCTTCTAATGCACGCTTCTGCCAATACAACATACACTCTCTTAGTTCTTCTTCATCTTTCCAAGGTCCGTTCATGCGTTTGCCTCACTCATCATTAATAGTCTAATGACTTCATCTATTACATCATATATATCGTCGTTATCTAATACTTCTAACGAGTTTTGTAATGTTTCTAATACATCAATCACATATTCCATACGTTCATTCATTTTAATCACCTACTCTAAATACCAATGTATCTTTTCTACTGTCTCATATGTTTCGTCATCTACATTTACTGGTTGTGCTGCATAGTAATCATCATAGTATAGATTATATTCAAGTATTTGGTTGACTACTTGTAATAGTATCTGTGCGAATCCTTCTACAAACTCTTCATTATTTGGCATAGTAGACATCTCCATTTGATATCCCATGGCAAATAATATTGCATGTACCACCTCGTGAATAAATGATAAGTCGACTATCTGTTCGGTTAGTTCTTTTGATATATTTATTTGACAGTTCAAAAAATCTACATTTGCTACTGTTTCATGTTTTATCTTTTGTCCTTCCTCATCTACGGTATGGATTGCTCCATCATTAAAGCATACCTTGTAGTCTATCCCTACGATTGTTAGCGTGTCTGGTATCTGCATTTAACTCCTCCCTAGCGTTTTCAATCATTTTATCTAGCTTTGCCAAGAACCTAGCTCCACGTTCTGGTACTGGGTCTTTTGGTTTAACATATTCTGGTTTTAATACTACACTATTCTTTGATACTGTACCATTGTATCTACTATACTTGGTGTCAGGATTTCCTTTTGCCTTGTTATAGCAGTTAGGCCAGTAACGATGTATCAAAGCCATCTCATCCAGACATGCATCTTCTTCTGTTGCAGTTATATTTATTATATCAAACTCAAAACTATGTCCTCCATACATATCCCATGCCCTCTGGAGATGAGTATTATGATGTTCTCCACGGTCTAAGTCGCTTCGATGCATCTTAAATCTCATCCCAGGGTTAACAGTTACACCAACATAAATCTTCTGGGTTACACGATTTAATATTTCATAAACATAGTGTCGTTCACCCATCAAACGTCCTCCATAATAAACTTCCATTCTGGGCACAAGTCGTGTGGTTTTACTTCAAGTCCTGTGTGTTCTAGATGCCAGCATTTCCTACCAGCATACCACATACATACACTACATTCGAAATTCTTAAATGGGTCTTTCATTTAATGTAGCCTCCTATAAATATAGTTTAGATAATATTTCAGCTAATTTTTCGGCGTTCATTTGGTCTAATGTTATTATATTATCACCATCATTTAGTGTTATTTCTTTGGTTATTTTATCGGTTGTTACTATCATTAGTGTTGCCTCCTGTCTTTGAACTCTTCCTGTTTAGATTTGTTCCAGCCACTTAGCTTTTGCATGTAACCCGTAATCCTTGAGTATACTTCTGTTTCAGCTTGGCATTGAGGGCACGTAAATTGAGCGCTGGGAATAACAATTCCTTCCCTTGTACATACGCTATAGACGCTTGTCGTTGTCCAGAAGCCCAGGTTAGACTTATTAATAAGTTTTCTTGTAAAGTTGGCGATGCTATCTGGACTCCATCTTTCTCCCAACCAACCATGGAAAATGTGTCCACCGGCTGTTTCACTATGGAAATTTTGTTCTGCTTTAACTCTCTCGATAATATTGAGTGCAGAGTCATAATCCACATGCGTAGAATTGGTATAATAATATCCACCTGTTGCTCCGTGTACTGGTGCTCTTCTACCATACTTTCTTCTATCTTCCATAGCAAATCTTCCAGCGGTTGATTCAGCCGGGGATTGTAGGATTGTCCATCTATAACCAGTCTCATTTTCTAACCTCTTTGCATAGCCATTGATGAACCTCATGATTTCATGGCCTATCTTTCTGGAACTGGGATTTTCAAGCCCTTCTCCAGTAAGTAGAACCAAAGCATCACTAAGCCCCACGATACCGAAGCTAAGAGTAGCGCTATCAACATTGTAGTAGCGTTCATTATTTTCACCTCTTTGTGCCAGGAATGGCATTATATTTTTCTTCTCTAATAGTTTAAGTCCATGCTCTCTACGTAGTAATAAGACCTCTTTAGCAACCTCCATTGCATGTTGAAGTTCATCCCAGAAGTCGCCCTTGAGTGCATACCTTGGTAAGTTCAAGCTTATATAAGCCAGATTACCAGTCCTAAGACAATCAGTGCTAGGATTTCCAGTCCAATTACTGTTAAGTCTAGTTCTGCATCCCATGACATTATGATACTCCTCCCCATCTACTGCTTTTGTAAAGTATGGTATACTAAACTTAGCGCTTAGTTCACTGACTAATTGTAAGTCTTCATCGTCCACTTTGTCCTCGACTCGATAGACAGTATTAGGGAACATGAATGGCTTACCTGTATAGTCACCTTGTAACATTACTGTTGTAAACGCTCTAAGAATTCTTCTAGATTCGTCTTCATAATCTCCATATACTCCACTGATATCTCCCCCTGGCCCATAAGCCGGACTATCTCTGAGGAATCGTGGGATTCCAAAATCCATGTTAACAGTGCTAAACACGGCTTGACCTCCTCTGCTAACATATGCTTGGTTGAGGTTGTAAATGAGAGATTGCATGTTTTGTTCAAGTTCTTCATCATTCATCCCTCCAACAAATGGAGCCAGAAAGGTGTTAAGTAACGGGATACTTTGGCCCCCGGACATATTTCCTTGTCCGCTTCCCAATATTTGGCCAGCTTGGTTGATAAGTACGGAAAGTCTTCTAGCGGGTCCAGCGACACTGGTGTGGAATCCATTTCCGTCGACCTTGAGTCCGTTCTTGATGAACCATCTGAGGTCATGTTGTAAGCAGTTGAATGGTCTGGCATAGAAGTATTCGAGGTCATGTATGTGGACATAGGCATTAATGTGGGACTCTGCTGCTTCAGCTGGCAAGAGTTTAAGCAGAGCGTATCGTTTACTAACTGCATCTGCTGTATATTTATGGATGGTCTCTGGATTCTTAAACATATTGGCATTATCATTACACCCCTCTTCTAATAATTTATCTATATCATTTACGGTTGGACCTATAGTGAGGTCATCCCATGGCTTACTATTCTTGAATGTCCTCATTATACTCCTCCACTAATTCATTTAATCTTTCATGTGCTTCTTGTAATATTATAAGTAAAAGTGCTTGATTATCACATCTTCGTATATTATGTACACATGCGTTAAGCTTTTGGTCAATCGTTACTCCCATATTCAAACCTCCCCTACTTTTTATTTTCTTTAAACTCTTCACACTGCTCTGGATTTTCAAAAAAGCATGGTGTAAATTCTAACCCATATTTCTCTGCTAATTTTTTACAATGAAAATTATAAAATCCATATTTACAAAGCATTATTTCCTCTCCTTTTAAGTCCATATTTCTTTTGGAAGTGGCCCTCACAAATAGTGTCTCTGAAGTCACAGTCGTTGCAAGTAAACGATGGGTCATCTATATCTAAGAAACAACATCGTTGCATTCCGTTTTTATAATCATACATTAACATTTGTTAAGCACCTCCCGTATTGCTTCTCTTTTCTTTGGTCCTAGCTTATCGATTTGACATGTATCTATGGCACCTAATATCTGTATTAATGGATATGGCATTTCATCTAAAGCCTTTGCTAGTTTAGGCCCTATACCAGGGAAGCAACAAAATATTTGTTGTCTCATCTCTGATATGGTTTGACCTTTCTTATGTGTTTTGACTTGAATTGGACTAGATGTCTTACCCATTCTACGCACTTGTTGTACTATAATATTAGCTGTCTCAGTGGGATTGTTAGTAGGTATAATAGGAATACCAAACCCAATAGTGATACTAAGCATAGAGCTATGGAGAGCCACTTTACTAAGCTTGGGTCTGGAATATTTGGGACCTCCATATTGCGGTCCACCCTCAAGGATGAAGACCGGGCTTTTAAAGTTTTCTCGTAGTCCTTTTGCCTGTTCAAAGATTCGTCCATCTATAACACTTCCCTCCCAATCAGAGAAAGTCTTCCTCTCGAAGACGACGTCGTTGCCCACTTGGTAATCTCCGTAAGCCAAGGAACGGTAAGTAGTCGTCACAAATTTCTCTAATAGTCCGGGTACTTTGCTCCTCGTCTCTCGGTTGTCTATTACTACTTGGATTCCTTCCAGTGGCGAGTTTGACTTTTCTGAGTTCTTCTCCTGGGATATCTTCCCACCAGATTTCTTCTTCTTCGTCTGCTTTGATTTTATATTGCCCAAGTTCTTTGAGCTCTTCTTTTTCTTCGTACTTACCACTATTACGCCTCCAATTCAATAGGTGCATTAGATATGCTATTATTTCCATTAGCTCACTATCATACTTATCAGAGTTAGGGTCTAATGTTTTAAGTCTACGCATCTTATCGTCGAGACGTATTTTAATCAACTCTTCTGGGTCACCTACATCACTGAAGGTGGTGTCCTCATCATATACACTGTTACCATATTGTTTGTTTTTCTTAATCATTTTCTCCGATAATATCTCTTCCCATATCCCATTGATATCCGGTACATACATCTTCATATTCGTATCCTCCTCAACACAGCCATCGTAGATTCAAGTATAATATATTTCATTATACTCATCTAACTCACTCCAATTTAATCTTTAAGTATCTTACAAGCTCTGCTGTTTCATCTACAGATAGTCGTATGCTCATTCCTTCGCTATCTGTTATTTCTAACTTGTCATCTTTAATTTCTATTTCCATTTTATACCTCCTAAAAAATAGAGTAGATAGGGTCTAATTGAATGCCATAGCACCTATCCATCACTCTCTGGTAGATAGTCGTTCCATACGGGCGTGGGCTTGGACCTGCTAAAGATGTCCAGGGGGGTATCATAGGTATTGAGTATTGCAATCACATCGTCATAATCATAGTTGAATTTTAATATTTTTTCATCAAGTTCTGATAATTTAATTTCATCTTTGATGTTATCACCAGATAATTCAACCAAAACATAGACATATGATTGGCTCTCTTTACCAACTACTTTAACATATCCACCTTCATTCAATTCTTTAAAATAAGATTGAAGTGATTTCTTAGATAAGTTAGTTGTAGTTTTATATGAATAGTCATTGACGGTTATTCCATCTTCGTACAAATCCCACTTATCAGCATGGTCGCTTAAGTCTTGTAAGACATCTGCTGCTCCAGGTGATAAGTTGCTCGTAATAGAACGGTGGTATCTTTCAAGTATATCAACAAACATAACGATATCTTCCTTGGTAGTAAACAAAGTGTTGTCTATTATAGGTCTACGATATCCATTTATGGCTGTGATAATTCTTAGTATACCATCGTACTTATCTACATCTCTCTTAAAGTATTTAGAACTACCAAGATACCTTCGCATAAAATCATTGTATGGATTATATATATTTGTATCTTCCATTCTAACTCTTAATGCAATAAGCATCTTCTTTATATCCTTTATCTTGCCTTGCTCTCTTTCAAGTATTTCAGTTGTAGGTGTACCTTTCATCCTAGATAAAGTTTTAAAGACCATAACAGCCTCATCATTATCAGTTCTAGGTTGGAAAAATACTGACCTACTCTTCTCTTGGTCTTCAAAGTCATAACCTGGTACATTGGTATAAGTTAAACAAGGCTTACCAAATAATTCAAATGTCTTGTTCATCCAAGTACCATCCATTGGATTTGGTTCTCGTTTAATCCTAGCCATATGCCCATCAGATTGCATTTCCTTCATTGCATTCTTAAAGTTCTGGGCTTCTTCATGGTCATTCTTACCTCCCATATCTCCAATGTTTACTATCTTACCATCAAACTGGTAGGGGTCTTCATCACAGAAACCAAACAATGCAGCATCTGTAGTTGACTTAATAGTCATCACATACTCATCTGGTATCATACTTAATGCTACCTCTTGAATATGAGTCTTCCCACTACCTCCATCACCTATACCTATTACAGATATAGGATTCTTTAATACCACTTGACTGCTTAATGCAAGAAAGGCGTAGAGAATATTAAGACGTTCACCAGCAGTACACCAATCGATCATCCATGCAATACAGATGAGGGGATGTTTCATCTCATCAATTATATCATATCCCTCACTTGCAATCATTTCCCGCTCGAGTTGTTTCTCTGCTTCGGCTTCTAAACGTTCTTGTTCTCTACGCTCTTCGGCTCCATCTAACCAATCATGATATTTAAATATTAATCCATCTAATGCTTCCTCGAGTTTATGACTAAAGCTTTTGATATCAACATCTTCAAACTCTGAATGTTGACTTACCATCTTTTTAATGAATTGAATCTCACCACTACGGGCGGTCATCTTCTCAAATGCTTTACCTCGAGGAAGTTTCTTCATGGCATAATAACCGCCAAGATTATCTTCCGGGTCCTCATTGTTCACTATATACTTCCTAAGATAAATGATTTTATCTATAGGGTCAAAGGTGAGACATGTGTTGGTACTACCCCGTAATTCTTGTACTAGCTCCATGTTCACATTGCTCACCTCTTAGTATCCACGTATTAGTTCTTCTGGACTCCTCCCATTAGGAATTCCATATTTACTTTCATATTCACTTTGTCCTGGTCTGTAGTTTTCACTATCATATATTATGATGCTTCCACCCCAAACTGTTATCTGGGCTCCTTCGCCTTTATCTTTACGTAGGATAATACGTTCGCCGATTAAGTCTATGTTGACACATCTTGCATCTTTCGCTACAAGTACACCATTCTGATATACTGTGACGTCTCTATTCACATGGTTTAAAACCATCTTATCCCAACTTGATACCATAAAAAACCTCCTAAACATAAAAAAATTTTATGGTAGTTTTACCATAATGTTATTGCATTACTACCATACTTATTCTTTGGCTATGAAGAACTTGTAATCTTTGTACATCCTTCCTGTCTTCTCTGACTTCTTCTTACCCATATATACAATCTTAACTATGGCATCTAATGGTACACGAGACATCTTAGTTTTAATTACAGCGTCTTGGAAGATAACATATTCTAACTCATCGTCATCCACATCAAC
>Ga0172381_10000443_pt1 | contig 49929 bp, 45 predicted proteins | sample Leawel6488metaG_FD_119754 | JGI IMG/M metagenome (GOLD analysis project Ga0172381, IMG submission 119754) | Leachate microbial communities from a municipal landfill in Southern Ontario, Canada - Leachate well 64-88 metaG | ecosystem: Engineered > Solid waste > Landfill > Unclassified | place... | reverse complement strand
CGAACTGAATACCGATGAAGAAGCATTTGCAATTCCGGTATATATTATTTACACTTTTTTAGCAAATAACGGTTTCCAGTAAATCTTAATAAAAGCGTGATTCCAACTCGAATCACGCTTTTTATTATTTGACTTCAATAGGTATTTGCAAATCCGCTTGGTCAGCACAAGAAATTGTCACCATAGCTAATCCGACTTTTCCTGTGGTTTTTACATATACACCTATTGATCCACCAATTAAAGCGATTTGAGTTGGCCCGATTATCGCTAATTCATCGGTAGTTGAGATGTTTAAAACATTATTTGCATAGGGCAAATCGTTGCCATACTCATCTTGCATTCGAATTACAATTCTGGTAGCATCATATGTGTCCTGGTGACACAGTGAAGCATCATCAGCGACTGCAGTTATTACCATTTGTGAATTCATACCTTTGGTTACGGTTTTTACAAGAACATCATCAATATACCCTTCATATACATATTTAGCACCGTCTTCTCCCCAATCGCCTATATATTTGCCATATAGATTTTCTGCATCTTTAAAGGTAAATTTATGAAGAATCATCAAGTTTGCCACCCGCATCTTGTCAACAAAGGGAAGACTAAAGCCATGTTTTTGAAAAGCCATCAATACTTTTTTGATCCGCTTCGCAACTTTAGGTTTATACCCTTCATTCTTCAGAATTAAGTCGCCAAAATAATCATCAACGATTATAGGGGCATATGGTACATGCGCGTATTCTTTCCATGCGGAATAAAACTTATCTATATAGTTGCCATTACGATACACCTTAATATAATCGCAATTGGTAAATATTACCGTCGCTGGTAAGGAACTTTGTGAATATTCACCCATGGTAAGATTCGATGCAACGGTTAAAACCGGGAACTGGCGCTGTTGACTAGCATAAACGCTAGCGGCGTATTTCGGAATCCGAAACATGTCCATTACTCCATGATAACAGATTCGATCTCCCGATCCAAATTCTATATGCGTATTATAATCATTCATACACCAACCAATAGTTCCAGAAATCACATCGTATTTGAAACTGGCGTCCAATACTTTGAGGTGACGAAGTGCTTGTTCGGTTCTTTTACTTTCTGGATCAAATTTTTTGGTTGGAAAAATATGTCCGTTATGCTCAGTAATCAGATAAGGGACGCGTCTTTTAGTAATTTTGATTGGGGATACAAGTCCGGGATTATTGCCTATATGCGAAAAATCGTTATATGTGTATACGTGCTCTAACAGTTCGCTTCCAGCAAAATTACGAACCCCACCCGTTTGCCTTGAGTCATCAAGCTGATCAGCTAATTCGTTAGTTTTTACATAAAAATCATGGTCATCGGGAGATTCATTAATTCGAACTCCCCACAACACAATAGCCGGATGATTGACATGATTAGTAATCATGTCGCGTAAATTTTGATAGGATAATTCTTTAAAATGGTCATTACCAATGTACTGCCAACCGGGGATTTCTTCAAATACTAATAATCCGATTTCATCACATCGATTGACGAAGTGTTCACTTTGCATGTAGTGTGAAGTTCTGACGATATTACATCCCAATTCATATTTAAGAATATCGGCATCCTTTTCTTGAATTCGCTTTGGCATGGCATATCCCACATAAGGATAACTTTGATGGCGATTTAACCCGATTAATTTGATTTTGCGATTATTAAGAACAAATCCCTCGGTGGTAAATTCAGCGGTCCGAAAGCCAAAACGAGTATGATACTGATCAATTATCACGTTATTTGAATACAAGTTTACTGTAAGAGTATATAGATTTGGTTGATCTATTTCCCACCGCCTGATATTTTCGATTGTCATGCTGTATTTTATGATGTTTGCAAATGTTTTGCTAAATGTGTCGGCAAATACATTTACACCATCTTTGGATATTTCAATTTTCACATCATATTGAGCTTCGGAATCTCGGTTTAAATACATAGTTAAATCCAATATCATTTCCGAATCAATTAGTTTAGGTGATTCTAATGTTTTTACTAATCCACCTTTAATATACACCATTGGTCGGTACAAAAGCGATACTTCACGGTAAATCCCCCCATAGCACAAGTAATCAACAACGTGACCAAATGGAGGGACATTTTTAATTTCATGTGAGTCTACTTTTATGAATAAATAATTGTCTTTTCCATAGATAACGTCATCAGTAATATCAACGGTAAATGGCGTAAAACCGCCTTCGTGCTCAACAATCATTTTTTCATTGAGATAAACTGACGCAACAGTCATAATTCCCTCAAATTTCAAAATAAGATGTTGCCCTCGATCGGCTTCGGAAATATAAAGAATTCGTTTATACGAAGATATGAATTGATAGTCTTTCTCATCAAAATTATTATATGGAAGTACTTTATTTGTGTGGGGAATCATAACTTTTTCAAAATCAGTAAGTGGATAATCATTTTGCAGATACTTTTGATCAAAGTCATTTCGGTAATACCATTCAAAATTGAGTTGTTCCTGTCGTCTCATGATTATACAATCCTGCTTTCCTGCTTGATATAATATACTCGGGAGCCAAAATCACCCATCAGTCGAACATTTTCGGTGTATCCGGAACCGATGAATCTTTGTTTAGGGATGAATCCATTATGATTCAAAACTTCACCGTATATTATGATATCATCGCTTTCTTGTTTCATCAAATAGTTGTTAGCCAAAATATTAAACAAAATTCCGTTTGCATTAATCCGTATTGGTAATGCGTGTTTAATCAAGTCGCCAAACATGCGTAAATTAGCATATTGTTTGCGATTTACAATTCGATAAGTATAATGCTCATCAAGGGCTGTTACTTTAATCTTTTGTAATCCCCCGTTTGGCCGTGCCATCAATTGGTAAACCCCTACGACAGCTTCATCTTTTTTAGGTGAGGTCACCATCCAAATGCATTCATTGTTATCAAATGGATTAATAAGTCGAGTAAATTTACCAAATTGCAATAGTCTTCGATGTTCTTTATAAAATTCAACTTGTTGTTTGATTACCGTTTTTTCAAACCGAGAACAACGAGTCAAATCTAGTTCATACCCCAATAATCCAAAAATGGCTGTGTTAAAACGGGTTTCAATCGGGGTATTGCGAAGTGTTTGCATATTGGGCGCATAACTAACATGCGCTCCAATCGTCGAAAGCGGATATGCCATCGAGGTGCCATACTGAATATATAATCGTTCGATGCCATCAGTATTATCAGATGCCCACGTTTGGGGCATATAATATAACATTCCTATATCAAATCGATTTCCACCACTGGCACAGGATTCAAAGAGAATGTGTGGATATTTATGATTTAGTTTCGCTAATAATTCATAAAGACCAAGCACATACCGATGATTAAATTCCCCTTGGTGATTAGCTTCAAGATTGTTTGAGAAGATATCGGAAAAATTCCGATTCATATCCCATTTGCAATAAGTAATATTCGCTTGTTTAAAGATATCGTCAAGCGCAGAAAAAAGATACTCTCTTACTTCGGGTCTAGTTAAATCTAAAATCAGTTCGTTTCGACCCAAACTGGGGCTTCGATTTGGTAATTTAACCGCCCATTCAGGATGAAGACGGTACAAATTACTATTGGGATTGACTGCTTCTGGTTCGACCCATATTCCAAAATCGAGACCAATTTTGTTTATTTTTTTTGCTAATCCTGTCAATCCTGAAGGTAACTTTTTTGGATTAATCACCCAATCACCCAGTGATTGTGTGTCATCATTGCGGGTGCCAAACCAACCATCATCAAGTACGAAAAGCTCGATCCCCAATTGCTTGGCGGATCGGGCGAGTTTTAAAAGTTTTCGTTCGTTAAAATCAAAAGTGGTTGCTTCCCAATTGTTAACTAAAATGGGGCGTTCTTTGTTTTGCCAATTAGGATTGATGATATGGTTATTGATTAAATCATGAATGTTTTGACTTAACTGCGTTAATCCGGAAGTCGAATAAGTTAAAACCACCTCTGGAGTTACAAAAATCGCATCAGGTGCCAAATTCCAATAAAAATCAAAAGAATTGATTCCCATAAGAATTCTCAACAAGGAGTGAGGAGATACTTCAGCAGAAACCTCAAAGTTACCGGAATAGATTAGTGAGAAACCATAACACTCACCAATCTCTTCATCGGTATGCTTTCGTTTCAAGGCGACAAATGGATTGTGATCGGAAGATGACAGTCCTTTTTTTGAGTCAATTTTAGTGATGCCAAACGTCAGTTCACGCGAGTGAATATGACGCTCACGAATCCAAGCACCGTCAAGACTGAGTAACTCAAAATCGTGATCGGGAAAATCAAGATTCATACTCATTGCTTTCTCAATCATAATTGGCGCTTTTCCATTATGAATTAAGCATCTTCTGGTCAATATATCTATGTTTGAAAATACGGTATAAAACAAATCGACAGTAATATCAGCAATGGTATCAATAACCGTTATTTTTATAGTCTCACTGGCATCATTATTGATATCAAAGGTTTCCGGGAGGCCTTCAAAGTGAGGCTTTGCCGACAATATTTCGTGAGATAAATATTTAAAGTCTGTAACCCGTGAACCATCAGCCAACCGAAAGTGAAGCATTGGGTCTCGGAAATCACCTTTTCCAAATGTAGATATTTCTAATTGAGCTAAGTTAAGATTAAAAGTTTTATCCGTTTCATCATAAATGACCTGAGAACCGACTTCGACAGCGAATTTTTGCTCAAGTTGTTCGATATTGTTCAGATTTTGAAGTGGTTTGCCATAGTATACATGTGCTAAATGCCCAGAAGGTAAAATACGTATCACATACGAAGAGGTTATGGTTTGTAGATGGAAGACTTTTTCTTTATCCAAAAATTGAATCATGGCTTTCCCCCTTTAATGGCAATAATATAACAAATATCTATCATTATTCCATCAAGAAATTATTTATTGTTTTCATTCGTGGTAGCCAATAAATATTGTTTAAAAAATGGCATGACAACGAAACGAATAAGTACCACGGCGTAAACAATTTGCAGTACAATAGATAAAATGATTAACCATACTTCGGGATTTAAGGCATCAGAAATAATATAGTCGACTAAAACACCAGATAAGTATGCAGGAGAGATAATCAAATAATATTGAAATGCTTGTGGGATGATTCCATTACTATATAAAATCGGCAATAAGGAGAAAACAACGATGTAGCCAAGATAACTTAATGATAATATACGGCTGGTCTTAGCAATGATTGATAAAGACAACCCGATGATAATATGTACAATCACACCCATCAAATAGACAAGGAAGAGAAAGAAATAGTTGATGTGGATGCTATTGGAAAACTCAGAAGAACGAATCAAGGTAACAATGGTGTAACCGATAAACGGGAATATCTCAATCGTCACAGCCGCTAAGATTTTGGCGGCAACAATTTTTAAAGTATCCGTTTGTGAAGTAATCAAAGGCACGAATGTTTTTTCTTCACGCTCAATAAACATCGATATAGAAAAAATAATCACTGGAAGAACAAAAATACTAATATAAAGAAAATTGGCAGATCCAAATTGTGGTAAAAACCAAATCGTCATGCTAAATAAAAATGTTAAAACCACGACAAAATGAATAATGCGATAATTATATAATCGCTTGATATCATGCCATACTAATGGAAAGAAATCCTTCACTTTTGATCAACTCCAGTGTAAAATTTATGATTAAAAAATGATAGTATTAACAATAATATTGTACTTCTCAAAACCATTTTCATCAACGGTGTTTGCCATATTTGTTCGCAAAAGAGCAAAAACACTATTTAAAATGTTTTTTAAATTTCAAGTTTAAAAATTCTTTTAGTTTCGCGGCATCATTATAAGTATCAAATTTACCCATATCGATGACAATCGTTTTCCGCTCAACATCGGTTATGATTAAAAAATCCGTGTTCATATGAATTTTAATGACATCATGGTATTTAATTGTCCGTGGTCTTACGCCCTCAACTTGAATAAACTCATCAGTAAAAGTATAATTTTGCATGATTGGATGTTCTACTAACGGGCTTTTTTTAACTGCTCGATTTGAAGTAACACGTTGAATTATAATTGTCAATGCAAGATATACAATCACAAAACCAATGAGAAATACTCCATATTGCCAATCACCAATGGCAAACATATAGATGGCAAAGCCAATTGCAAAAACAGCAATAATGGAAAAGTTCTTTTTGATAAAATCGACCAAATAATACTTGTTATACTTGATTAGTAATTCCTTGTCATACATAGTGTGATTACGAATTTCCATATAATTCTCCTTTTATATTTTAAGTTTTTTAAAAACTAACGGATAAACACCTATTGCGATAAATACCATTATACCATATCGAATAAAATCTAACATCATTGCTACTCCTGCAAAAGAAATCTCGGTAGCGCCAAGATTTTCGGGATTGATGATAAGATCAAACAGAAATGATAAAGAGTAACGAATTCCCATTACTATTGCCACACCAATGATAAAGCGAAGCATATTTTTCCAAAGCACTTTATGCATAGTAAAATTAACTTGTTTCTTTTCAAACATAATTCCAAAGACAAAGCCGATGAATGCCCCTTCCATTTTAAATAAACCCTCAAGTTTTGAATAAAAGTTTTGGGCATCATTGGCAAAAGCCTGTGTTTGAGTGAAAAAGACAATCAAAAGTAATATTACACTACCAATCATCGTTGTAATATATATTCTGTTTCGATTTGCGATTTTTTTGAATAGGTAATGAATTAGGAAGGCAATCCCTATTCCTAGTAATCCGCCAACAATAACATCCGTTAAGTAATGTGCGCCAAGGTACATCCGACTAATGGCAACCATGATAATAATCACAGTCGCGGCAATACTTAACCATCTTTTTTTAATCCAAACCGCTGCCGAGCCAAAGACACTGGCTGCGCCTTGTGTGTGACCACTAGGAAATGAATAACCACCCGCGGTTTCTCCACGCCAATTATTTATTTGTTCAGGGAAAGCATCAAACGGACGAACCCGTTTGATGGCGATTTTAATAACACTGTTCAAAACCAATGAAACAAAAACGGAAAAGCCAATGAATTCTCCGGCTTTTTTATCAAAGCACCAGTAGATGAAACCCATAATAGCAATAATTATCAGTTCCTCACCAAACATCGTCCAAAATGTAAAAAAACCTTTGGTTATTTCATCTGAAAAGGTTTGCATCCATTTGATAATTTCAACTTCAAAACCCATGTATTTCATCTCCTATAATATATTTATGGATGGCGATAGCGACACCGTCATCAATATTGGACTTGGTAATAGCCCGAGCTTTTTCTTTAACGCTTTCTTTGGCATTCCCCATGGCGATGCCAAGACCCGCATATTGTAACATCGAAATATCGTTTTCTTCATCGCCAAAAGCCATGATTTCTTCTTGCTTAAGATGCAAGTGTTGTGCCAGCTTTGCTAATGCATTGCCCTTTGAACCATGAAGATGAGCAAATTCTAATAATGTCGACGCACTTTTTACAATGGTATAATCCGCAAAAAAAGGTTTTGGAATTTGGCTTTGAAACGTATTCAATTTTGTTTCATCATCGAGTATTAATACTTTATATACTTCATCTGGTCCAGTATAATTAGTCATTGGCATGGTAACCGCTGTTGCGATTAAATCACGGTCGCTTTTGGTAATTCTTTCAATGTGTTCTGAAAGTAAGATTTGATTGTCACAAAAAACATGCATTTTAAAACCAAAAGATTCTACTAATCCTGCTATCCGGCGGACGTCGTATCCATTAATGGTTTTTTTAAAGATAATTTGATATGGTTTGGTCTTGGCGGCAATGACGCCATTATACCCAATCACATATCCCTTATTGTAGTTTTCCAGGTCTAATTGGCTAACCAGTTCCATAATATCATTATATGTTCTTCCCGAAGCAATAACAATATTTATATTTCTGGCTTTTAAATCGTTGATGGCCGCTAAATTTGCAGGTGATATTTTTTTGGCTTGATTAAAAAGCGTTCCATCTAGATCCATTGCTACTAATTTGTACATTTACAGCTCCTAAAACAATCCATATAAGATGATTCCCAACCCAGCAGCAATTATTATTAACAGAACCGGACTGAGTTTCTTAACTAAACGTGATAAGACAAAAATGATTGTAAAGATAATTAACGCTTTATAATCGAACAAAGCAAAAGTAAAATCGAGGACGTTGACATTAAATATGGCTTTGATGGCAAAAGTCACCATAACCGCGAGCAAAATGCCAACAACAACAGGGCGAATCCCTTCATGACTGACTTGACCATCAGATTGGAACTAAAACGGGCAAAGAAGCGAGCCACAAACATTAAGATAATAAATGACGGTAATACCACGCCAAGAGTGGCCATGATTGCCCCAAGGATTCCCGCTTCGTTCATGCCGATAAATGTCGCAATATTGATGGCAAAAGGTCCAGGAGTCGATTCAGAAATCGCTATGTAGTCAACCAATGAAAGTGAAGAGGAAGTCATCCATCCGTTGGCTATGGCCTCTTCCTGAATTAAAGGAATCATCGCATAACCGCCACCGAAAGTTAAGATGCCAATTTTCAAAAATGCCCAGAACAGGCGGAGCAGGACACTCATATGTGATCAACCGTCTTTTTCTTTGCAATCATGTATGATATAAAACCAATCAAACCTCCGGAAAGAATAATATAAGGCGTGGGAATGACATTAAATATTAGTAATAAAAAAGCGACAATAATCAAAATAATCGAAAACCAACTTTTCTCAAGCGATTTATAAAGTTTCAATGCCGCATTGATAATTAGAACCGCAACTGCGGCACTAATTCCTGTAAAGGCATAATTAACATACTCTAAACTGCGAAATTCTTCAATGAAGAAGGATATGATAACAATGACAACAAATGAAGGCAATACTACCCCCAGCGTCGCAAAGAAAGCCCCAAAGAATCCTTTGAGTTTATATCCAAGATATGTTGCTGAATTTACTGCAATCGGACCAGGTGTTGATTCGGCAATCGCAATCAAATCAATAAATTCCGGCTCAGTAATCCATTTTCGTTTTTCAACAGCTTCTTTAGCAATGAGGGCTATCATCGCATATCCGCCGCCGAAAGTAAAGGCGCCGATCTTAAGAAACGTTAAAAATAGTTCTAAGAGCATATTTTTTTTCATTACTGCACCCTTTTTCTTGTCACTATATCATTCTTTTTCCAACGCTTTAAAAGCATTCATTTGTTTCAAAATAATGGCATAAACTTTTTGCGCGATGGTTACCGTATCCATATCTTTATAATCATCATACCGAAGCAAAGGTAATACTGCTAATCTGACCTTGGCCGGTAAAATTCGACCCTTTCGATATATTTCGTGCATATTAAATACTGCTACTGGAGAAATATCGGCTTTAGCTTTCATCGGCACCTTAAAAGCACCGGGCTTGAATTCAATGATGTCGTTGCTATAGGTTCGTCGGCCTTCGGGAAAGATTCCCATTGGTTGACCACTTTTCACAACATCAATACTATCGAAAATCGACTTTGCGGCACTCCGATCCGCAAATGGAGAAATAGGGATACAACCGATACCATACAAAATATTTTTTACCGGAAAATGTTTGAATAATACTTCTTTGGATACAAATGATACCGGATATTTTTTGTAAACTTGTTTGATGTACATTGGGTCAGAGGCTTCAATATGGTTACAAAAGATGACAAAATTATTATCCTTTGGCAAGTTTTCCAATCCCGTAACAACTACTTTTACACGCAGAATGTTATTATATAGAGCATTGGCAAACAAGTTTAACAGCCAATGTTTAACCATGCACTTAGGGTTCTTCTTCTCAAAAATAAGAAAGAACAGCACAAACAGTAGTAATGCGACAATTACGAATCCCACATATGATCCGATGAACACCCCAAAAACCGCTAATCCACCAATAAAGTTTGGTGGAACAAGACCAAAAAAACAATAGAAAATAGTAACTAAAACACTAAGTACAAAGATGATAGTTAGCAGCACAAATCATGACTTCCTTTCATATATAGCAAATCGTAATCCTTGGCTGATGGTTTCTTTGATTATTTTAAATGGTGATAAATCAAGTTTGGTGAAGTAAACATCGCCATCATATACTTTTTCAATATGTGTAATATAGAGGCGATCAGCATATGGGAGCGATAATTCATAGATCGTCTTACCACCAATTACAAAAATTTCTTCGTGACGTGGCGTTTTTAAATATGAAAGCAAATCATTGATGACCTCAACGCCTTCATATTCAAATGGAGTAAGGGAAGCAACGACACAATGGCGATGTGGAAGCGGTTTCCCAATCCTAGATAGAATCGATTGGAAAGTTTCCAATCCCATTAAAACCGTTTTACCGCTCGTTGTTTTCTTGAAATACTGAAGATCTTCGGGATAATACCATGGCAAATCGTTGCCTTTCCCAAGCAGTTTATGGGGATCAATTGCGAATATTAAACTAATCACTATACCGCCACCTTTCCTTTAATAGCTGCGTCGGGATGATAACCGACTAACTCAAAATCATTATACCGAAAAGCTTCAATATCAGTGATATTTGGATTCAAAATCATTTTCGGTAATGTTTTGGGGGTTCGTTTCAACTGCTCATTGATTTGATCAAGATGATTCAAATAAATATGACAATCTCCAAATGTGTGAATAAATTCGCCCAACTTCAAATGACATACCTGAGCAACCATCATTGTTAATAACGCGTATGACGCAATATTAAAAGGAACTCCGATAAAAACATCAGCGCTTCTTTGATATAATTGACATGATAATTTACCTTCGGAAACATAAAATTGAAATAAAGAATGACAAGGAGGTAAGGCCATCTTCTCGATCAATGGTGGATTCCAACTTGAAACGATAAGTCGCCGACTATCAGGATTTGTTTTGATTTCCTGGATAACGTTTTTTAATTGATCAACAAGTTTTCCTTCCGCACCTTCAAAAGCTCGCCATTGACGTCCATAAACAGGACCTAAATCTCCATGTTTTGCGGCGAAATTTGGGTCATTTTTGATTTTTGTTATGAATTCTTCCATAGTTTCATTTTGATATTCAGTACTCTTTTGGTATTTTACATATGGCCATTCATTCCAAATGCGAACATCATTTAAAACTAAGTAACGAATATTAGTATCACCGCTGATAAACCACAATAACTCATGAATAATCGACTTTAGATGAACTTTTTTCGTTGTCAGTAATGGGAACCCATCGGCCAAAGAAAAACGCATTTGATATCCAAACGCTGAGATCGTTCCTGTCTGGGTTCGATCCGCTTTTTGGTGGCCATAATCAAGTACATAATGCAAAAGGTCAAAATATTGCCGCATAGCACATCACCTGAGTTTTATTATACCATTTAGGGTTAATGAAAAAAAGAAAAAGATGCTTTTTGCATCTTAGTCTTTATTAGAACTTATGAATGATATTTTTTCGACAATGATTTCCGGATAAGAGAAGCTCTTTTTATTCTCACATACATGTTCTTTTTGAGAAAGCCGAGCTTTTATCCCCACAATTGACCCCTTTTTACAGTAGTCTACGGTTGCTTCAGCGACCCCACTCCACAGTGTGCAATTAAAAAAATCCGTTTCATATTCATTTGTCTCGCCACTTTTAAACCCGCGTTGAACTGCAATTCGAATTGTTGTAACCGATTTGCCTTCATCCGATTTTCGTAGTTCTGGATCAGCGGTCAATCGTCCGACCAAAATCAGTTGATTTAACATATTTCCTCCTTGATAAGATATTTGCTTATCATCTTATCAAATCCCCTTAAAACCATCAAACTACCATTGGGGACAGGAAAATAATTGTGATAAAGTATTTTTATGAAATGATGACTTTTTTGATGTTGTTTGTCATACAAAACCCATTTATAAAGCTAGTTTTGCGAAAAAACGAATCAAATTAGTAAAAAAAGCTTTTTCTAGCTTTTTCACTATAAATTGCTTATTTTTCGTCTTCAAGTACAAAATATGGTCGTTGATCACTATAAATTGCATTGGCAACAAGGCTCTGCGGAAAAGATTTGATTTTCATATTTAGTTGATTAACAAGTGAATTGTAATACTCACTAGCGATTTTAAGATTTTCTTTGTTGTCAGATAGAGATACAAATAAATCCTTTGGAAACCAATCAAAAGATATTTTTTTATTTGACACAACCCAATTGGTAATCGTATTCATCTGCTTTATCATTCTTGCTCGGTCCGACAGAGTAGCATTCTGCGGAATTTCTTTAAACCATTGACGAATTTCATTTATAGTATTGGGTTCAAATTCATCGTCATTATTTATTATCGTGATGATATTGACGATTATTGCTATTCGTTTTTGTATGGCAACGTCAATTCCGGATTCAGCCTCATTGATTCTTACTTCCAATTGGTGGATACTCCGTATCGTCAAAAAATACCATAAAATGATAAAAATTATCAAAGCAACCGCAATTATGGCAATTATATCGTTGATATACAATGTCATAAAAATCATATTCTTCCTCCCATTAAGCATGTGTTTTTAAGCTGGCAAGAAATCTATTTGAACATGATACAGGCGCGAACTGCTTTCTTCCATCCGGCATATAATTGTTTGCGAAGTTTATCAGATATTATCGGTTTATAAATCTTATCAATACCCCACATCGCTTTGATTTCCGCAATATCCCAAAAGCCGATAGCAAGTCCTGCTAGATAACAAGCTCCAAGAGCTGTGGTTTCACTAGTTACAGGTTTATCAATATAATTATCAAGGATGTCGCTTTGGAATTGCATCAAGAAGTCATTATTGGACGCTCCGCCATCAACACGAAGTCGGTTTAGATTGATTTTTGATTCTTCTTCCATAACATTCAAAACATCTTTAGTCTGGTATGCTATTGCCTCTAAAGTAGCACGAATGATATGTTCACGCTTCGTACCGCGAGTAATTCCAAAAATCGCTCCTTTAGCCTCTTTTTCCCAATATGGTGTTCCTAACCCAACAAAGGCAGGAACAAAGTAAACCCCTAAATTGTTTTCACAATCTTTCGCATATGTGTCTGATTCAAAAGACTTGTAGATGATTTTTAAACCATCACGAAGCCATTGAACCGCTGAACCAGCGACAAAAATCGAGCCTTCAAGCGCATAGATGATTTGGCCATCAATTCCCCAGGCGATAGTCGTTAGTAATCCTTTTTGCGATCGAATCGGTTGAGTTCCCGTATTCATTAATATGAAACATCCGGTACCATATGTGTTTTTGACATCGCCTTTATTGAAGCAGGTTTGTCCAAATAAGGCCGCTTGTTGATCACCGGCGATTCCAGCAATCGGAATTTCATTTCCATAAAAAACGTTTTTGGATGTCATTCCATATATCATCGATGATGGACAAGCCTCAGGTAACATCGATTTAGGAACACCAAATATTTTAAGCAATTCTTCGTCCCATTTAACATCAAATATATTAAATAATAAAGTTCGCGAGGCATTAGAATAATCGGTAACGTGTTTCTTTCCGTTTGTTAAATTCCAAACAATCCAAGTGTCGATTGTTCCAAACAATAACTCTCCTTTATCGGCTTGTTCACGAGCCCCTTTAACATTATCAAGAATCCACTTAATTTTGGTTCCCGAAAAATAGGGATCAATTAACAATCCGGTTTTTTTACGAACAACATCTTCATAGCCAAGATTTTTTAAATCTTCGCAGATTGAGCTGGTTTGTTTGCTTTGCCACACGATAGCATTATAAATCGGTTTACCCGTTTTTTTATTCCACACAACGGTTGTTTCACGCTGATTGGTTATTCCAATAGCAGCTATCTGATTCGGAGTAATCTTTGCTTTCATCAAACACTCACTTATACAAACGGTGACTGAACCCCATATTTCTAAAGGATCATGTAATACATATCCGGGTTCGGGGAAGTATTGTGTAAATTCGTGTTGACTAAGACAGACGATTTCGCCTTGATGATTAAAAAGAATCGCTCGGGAAGATGTTGTGCCTTGATCAATTGCCAAAATATACTTTTCCATATTGGCTCACCTCGTTTACTAATTATATCAAAAAGTATTCCATAATTAAACAGAAAATGTTATAATGAAAAAAATGACAAACTCAGATAAGAGATGAAAAAATGAATAAAATGATTCTTCATGATTCAGCCAAAAATAACATTCATGTTTATCTGTATGAACCAACCAGCAAGCCATATAAAGGTGTTGTACAAATTATACACGGTGCTAGCGAACACTTTGCTAGATATGGCCTCTTCGCTGAATTTTTGACTACAAATGGTTACGCGGTTATTGGTTCTGATATCCTTGGGCATGGCCTTTCTACTACTACTAATGATTATGTCCACTTCGCTGACAAAAACGGGGCTGATCTCGCCTTTGAATCAGTTACTATGGTCAAAGACACCATTGCGGCAATGTTTCCAGGAATCCCTGTATTTTTACTTGGTCATAGCATGGGATCATTCCTAGCTCGGAAAATGATTATCATGTTTCCCAACTTTTATCAAAAAGCTGTAATTTCCGGTACCACTTTCACTCCAAAAATGACTACTTCCATGGGAATGATGCTTTGCAATATTATTAAAGCTTTTTATGGACCCAAGCATATTTCACCGATGATCCAAAAAATGGCAATTGATTCCTGCCCGGCTAAGTTGCGCAAAGATGGTATTATAAAAGATCGTGATGTTGAGTGGCTAACCAAAAATGTCGATATTCAGAATTATTACCACGATTCATTGATGTGTGGTCAGCCTTTTACGGTTTCGGCTAATTGCGATATGTTCAGTTGGATGGCTTTTGATGACAAACTGGATAATATTCGCCTAGGCAATAAAGAAATGCCTTTATATTTTATGTCAGGAGCCAATGATCCTCTAAGTAACTATGGTGTTCAAGTGACCAAATTAGTCCATATCTTCCAGAATATGGGATATAAAAATATTACCTTTAAATTGTATGAAAACGATCGACACGAAGTTTTAAATGAACTCGATAACCAAGTGGCATACCAGGACATTTTAGCATTCTTTAAAAAGTAAGGCGGATTATTTTCCGCCTTTTTTTTTGATATAGTCGTTGATTGACACAAATCTGTTTTTACCGATAATAACATGATCGACAACTTTAATTTGCATCATCGTACCCGCCTCACATATCAACTCAGTCACATCGAGATCCTGTTGCGAAGGTTCTGGATCGCCGGAGGGGTGGTTATGGACCAAAATCACCGAATATGCCGAATACTTGACAGCGTACTTAAAGATTTCTCGTGGATGAATTAGTGATTGATTTAGCCCGCCGACAAAGATTTGTTTTTTAGCGATTAATCGTCCTTTTAAATCTAAATATATTGCCATCATTACTTCTTGTTTCAAACCTGCCATTTCATCTTTTACAAGATTAAATACTTCAGCGGGTGTTGATATAATCATCATCTGCTTTTCATCCTTTAATGCGCGCTTTCCTAGTTCAAGCGCAGCTAACAAAGTAATCGCTTTTGCTTTGCCGACACCACGAAAACGTGATAATTCCGCAATGGTTTTATCTTGCAATCCTGATGCCTCTTTAATATCAAAAATGATGTCTTGGGCAATTTCAATTGCGGAGGCGGAAGTCGTTCCTGTATGCAAAATAATCGCGATTAATTCACAAGTTGATAATGATGAAGCTCCATACTTTTCTAATCGTTCTCTCGGACGTTCTGCTATTGGCATTTCCTTAATTAAATACATATTTATCACCTTAATAAAAGCATCGCGAATAATCGCGATGCTTTTATTAATTAGTAATAACTTTTCGAATCTCCGATATTAAATACAAGGAACCAGAAACTAAAAGCACTTCATTGGTTTTTAGTTTTCTTAACTCCCTAAAAGCTTCCAATACATTGTCATCTTGATACTTATGAGGATGCTGACTAGTTTCATATAAAACAGAAGCTTCAGCGCAACGATGATAATCGATTTGCGTCAAATGGAGTTCATCGACGAATTCGGCGAGTTTTGTTAGTACCGTTGCATAATCTTTATCTTTCATCATTGTAAACAAACACTTAACGTATTTTCCGGGATAAACAGCGTTTATAGTCGCTTTAACTGTCGCGATTGCCCCTGGATTGTGACCACCATCTAAAATAATCCGATGTTCAAAAATTTCAAATCGCCCCGGCCATGTGGTACGGTATATTCCATCATATATATTACGTTGATCAATGGTGATTTTCTGCATTTTTTGCATAATAAGAATGGCTTCAATCGCCAAAGCCGCATTTTTCACTTGGTGCATGCCAGTCAATCGCGATAAGTAAGGGCGATCACGGTACCAAAAAGCTGTCATTTCTCCAACCTGAATGTCAATAATTTTACTGGTATCAACGCGGATTAATGGTGAAAGATGCGCTTGAGTTTCCGTTTCAAATTGTTTGATTAAATCAAGATTATCTTCAGCGGTGACCAGCGGAACACCACGTTTGACAATTCCTAATTTGTTGGCCGCGATGCTTTCTAACGTATTTCCCAATTGTTTCATGTGATCAAAGGAAATGTTGGTAATACATGACACTTCCGGAACAATAACGTTGGTAGCGTCAAGTAACCCCCCGATGCCAACTTCAATGACGGCAAAATCGACCTTTTGGTCGCGGAAGTATAGAAATGCCATTAATGTCAAGATTTCAAAAAATGTGATTGAGTCATTGTTCTCTTCAAATATTCTGTTCCACATCGTTTTAAGCGTGTTGGCATACTGGATAAAGATTGTATCCGAAATTTGTTCATCGTTAATCGAGATGCGTTCATTGATACATATGACATACGGAGAGGTAAACAAGCCGACTTTATAGCCCGCCTCTTGTAAGATATTCTTAATGTAATTGGCTGTCGACCCTTTTCCGTTAGTCCCTCCCACGTGGATAGAACGAAACGTTTGTTGGGGACGATTAAAAAGATCGCAGACGTAGTTCATGCGAGTTAGATCGGTCTTTTCAGTGAAGCGTTTAGCATGTTCGATCCAATCGACTGCTTCCGCCATGGTAGTAAACATTTATTGTCTCAAGGCCTCGATTCTCACTTTTGTTTGCCGATAGTTTTCTTCATAGTCGGCTTTTTTCTTTTGTTCATCGGCAATTTTCTCTGCCGGCGCTTTAGCTAAAAAGTTTTGATTACTCATCATCATTTCACTGCGTTTTATTTCTTTTTCAAGGCGAGTTAATTCTTGCTCCAAACGTAATAACTCTGCTTTTATATCAATCAAACTTCCTAAAGGTAGATATACAATTGCCTGAGGTAAGATAATTGACAATGCTTGATCCACAGGGTCAAGATTGTCAGTAATTATAAGTTGTTGTGGATTGATAAATTTTTCGATATAAACACGATTATCGTTCAGGAAACATGCTGTTTCTTGACTATCTGTTTTAATGAAAACATCGATTCCTTTTTGATAGGGAACACTATATTCATTGCGAATCTGACGTAAACGACGGATAATTTCAAATAGTGTTTCCATGCGCTCGCTTTCTAAGAAAGCAATACCGTTGTTAGATGGCCATAATGCACGCATAATCGAGCCTTCATTACCAGGCAATCGTTGATATATATCCTCGGTAACGAAGGGCATAAAAGGATGTAAAAGCTTGATAATTGCCGACAAAACGGTGATTAACGTCGCTTTTGTCATCACGGCATCACTATTAAGTTTAGCCATTTCAAGATACCAGGAAGCAAAGTCATTCCATGTAAAATTATAAATACAATGGGCTGCCTCACCAAAATCATATTTATCGAAGAACAGATCGGCTTGGGAAATTGTTTCATTCAACCGGCCAATAATCCATCGATCCGCAGATGTCATCATTTCTGGATCAATATGTAATTGATTGACATCAATATCTTCAGTACTCATCAAAACATAACGACTGATATTCCAAAGTTTGTTAATGAAGTTCCAACTCGACTCAACTTTTTCTTGTTCATACCGTAAATCAAATCCGGGTCCAGAATTGGTGGAGATAAAATACCGAAGACTATCAGCTCCAAATTGCTCGATAATGTCGTTTGGATCAATGCCATTGCCTAATGATTTCGACATTTTTTTGCCTTCATTATCACGGATTAAGCCATGAATCATACAATCTTTGAAGGGAGAAACTCCGGTAAATTTAAGGGATTGGAAAATCATTCGCGAAACCCAAAAAAAGATAATATCGTAACCGGTTACTAAGACATCAGTGGGGAAATAACGCTGGAAATCAGCAGTCTTTTGTGGCCAGCCAAGCGTAGAAAAGGGCCATAATGCTGATGAAAACCAAGTGTCTAGAACATCTTCATCTTGAATCCAGCCTTCACCTTTGGGAGCACAAATACCACAATATATTTCTTTGTCCTTGTACCATACCGGAATTCGATGACCCCACCAAAGTTGTCGGGAAATGCACCAATCTTCAATGTTTTCCATCCAGTTCTTAAAAATCTTTTCAAATCGTTCGGGTATAAATTGAGCAGTATTATTGGCAATTGCATATTTTGCTAAGGGCTCCATTTTAACAAACCATTGTTTCGACAAACGTGGTTCAATTATAACTCCCGTTCGCTCACTATGGCCAACACTATGAACAATTGGCTCTGTTTTAACGATTAAGCCTAACTCCTGCAAATCTTTTAGTACTTGTTGACGACAAACAAATCGGTCAAGGCCAATGTAAGCTTTTGCCATCTCGTTCATGGTTCCATCTTCGTTCATGCATAATGGCATAGGCAAATGATGACGCTTCCCAACTTCAAAATCGTTAGGATCATGAGCTGGAGTTACTTTAACTGCCCCAGTACCAAATGTTTGATCAACATATCCGTCAAGAATAATCGGAATGTCGCGTTTAGTTGTCGGAATATAAACACGTTTGCCATGAACTGGGAAATAGCGTTCATCATCGGGATGGACCATTATTGCGACGTCACCAAACATTGTTTCGGGTCTGGTTGTCGCTACCGTAACACCTCCATTTCCATCAGTAAATGGATAGGTAATATAGTATAAAGCCCCCTCGACATCAAGATGTTCGATTTCGATGTTTGATAATGCCGTTTTGGCCTGAGTGTCCCAGTTAATAATCCGTTTCCCTCGGTAAATCAATCCATCGTTATATAACTTAACAAACACTTCATTTACTGCCTCAGACAAACCCTTATCTAGCGTAAAGCGTTCATGTTTATAGTCAACAGACAAGCCAATTGCTTTCCATTGAGAACGAATTAAATCGGCATATTCAGCTTTCCAACTCCAAGCAACTTCAAGATATTTTTCGCGACCTAAATCGTAGCGACTGATTCCTTGAGATCGCAATTTCTGATCAACTTTGGCTTGTGTTGCAATACCGGCATGATCCATACCTGGCAAATAAAGAGCATCATATCCTTGCATCCGTTTTCGCCTGATGATAATATCTTGTAAGGTTGTATCCCACGTATGTCCAAGATGCAGTTTTCCAGTGATATTAGGCGGCGGAATGACAACAGTAAATGGTTTTTTTGTCGTGTCACCAGCATCAAAACAGTCATTTTCGAGCCAATATTCATATTTTCCGCTTTCGATTTGATGATGATCATATTTTGGATTCATCTTAATCATGATATTCTCTCCCCTCAATAAGGTTCCTTTTTCCCGAGTAATACGCTTGAATCATTTGCACATTGTCAATTGAATGAATTTCCGGAAGTTCATCTTTTCCGAAATAACGTAATTCTAACGATTCTAAATCGTTGACTCTCAGGTCTCCGCTGATAATTTTGGCAACAAAGGAAAAGCAGATAACTTGAGCTTCGTCAGCTACTCGCCAACGCATATTTGGGTTTATGAAAACACCAATAAAATCGCATGGTTCAACATCAAGGTTTGTTTCTTCTTTAACTTCACGAATCATCGTCTTGACAATCGATTCATCAAGTTCCATAAGACCTCCAGGTAATCCCCACTTATGGTTATCACAACGCTTTTGTAAAAGTATTTCCTTTTTATCATTGACAATCACTGCACATGCAGCATTTAGAATAATTTTAGCATTGCCAACTTTTGAACGAATAAATGTAATATAATCACGATTTTCCATGTTGCCTCCATTTAAATAAAAAATCGTCCCTAAAAAGGACGACAAGTCGCGGTACCACCTTAGTTCCGGTAAAAAAACCGGCGCTTAATCCCTTAACGCGGGTAACGGACATAACTACTAAGTTTCGCTATATCAGCTCAACGGCGACCTTCATGAAATCCGTAGGTAAACTTGCACCATCTGTTTACTCTCTTCACAACGGTTATTCATTACTCTTCCGCTTCTTCGCTGTTCTTTAATATTTTATCAAAAGTTCATCTGGATGTAAAGTGCATTCGTGATAATTCTCCACGATGATAACTCCAGCGCAAAATGAGAGTTTGACAAAGCTGATTGCTAAATGCTCGGTAATGCGGGATACTATTGCTTCAAAGACATGGTAATATTCACTATCGTCCCACGAATCAATGTTAGCTTGCCGGCAAGCGCGTTTTTCACCTTCGTTCACAAAGAATATATCACCAATATAGATTTTACCAAAAACGGTCAAGTGATGGGATAAAAAGTGAATATAGTTTAACCACTCGTCAAAATCAAGGTGATGCATTGAATATGTGGCAATGATGATATCGAATTTGTCATTTTTAATTTCAGTTGGTAATCCGGTGCGGAAATCATGACAAAAAAGTCGCGCTGATGGCAGTTTTAATTGAGTAATTTCCAGCATCTTATCGGAGATATCAATTCCAGTTAATTCAATTTTTTCTGGTTTAATCTTGGCTTCCAAAATGCCTGTCCCAATTCCCAAATCTAAAACCCGGGATTTTCCCAGTCGAGAGTCATCTTCAATGGCAGTGGCGATAAAATTGATATTTTTTTGGTATCCCGCAAAGGGAAACTGATTTAAGTTGTCGGCATCGATGACCATTTGATCATAGTTATCAGCCATCCGGTTGAAAAGATCTTGCATCATACTAATCACCCTATAGTTTGTGAATTTACGCCGTTTTTGTGATTCGTTTTTCTAAGATGTCCCAAATTTGTGTAACATTTTCTTTGGTCGTAGCGGAAAATAAGATGAACTGCTCGGTTTTCTCCGCTGGAAATACTTGTCGAATGCTGGCGATTTGTTTCAATCTGTCGTTATTTGTAATTTTGTCCGCTTTGGTCAAGATAAAGACAATCGGTATAATTTTAGCTTTGAAATAAGCATACATCATTAAATCATCAGGATTTGGAACTCGACGGATATCAAGCAATAATACTGCTGCTTTTAGTTGGGGACGGAAATCAAGATATTTTTCAACACGAGTTTTAAAATCATCCTGATTATCAAATGAAACATGAGCATATCCGTAGCCAGGAAGATCGACAAAGTAGAAATTATTATTGATTAAAAAGAAATTTACCAATCTGGTTTTTCCCGGTGTCGATGACACTCTGGCAATTTTTTTCATATTCAGCATCGCATTGATAAAAGAAGATTTACCAACATTACTCCGACCACATAGTACTACCTCTGGTAGGTTATCAGTAGGATATTGATGACGTTCAACTGCGCTGCCGTAAAATTCAACGGTTTTGATAATCATGGGTTTGCTCCTAATTCAGTGTTTGTCATTTATGCGTAAGATTACACATTTCAAATATAGCGATTCTTCAATTCCAAGCAACATAGGGTGGTCTTTACCTTGAGTGCGAAATTCTATCATTTGCGCAATGCGATTAGCATCAACAGCCGCTTCTTGAAGCATTTCCAAGAATAGTTCTGGTGTCATATAATGAGAACAAGAACATGTCACCAAATACCCACCGGAAGTAATTAGTTTCATGGCTTGAAGATTTATTTCTTTATAGCCAGCATATGCTTTGTCCAGTTTATCAAGATTCTTGGTAAAAGCAGGCGGATCAAGGATAATGACATCAAACAATCGGTTGGCAGTTTGATAATCGCGTAACAAGGCAAAAACATCGGCTTTTAATGCTGTGACATTATGCAAATCATTTTGCCTAGCATTTGCTTCAATTTCACTGATTGCCAAGGTGGAAATATCGACACATTCGACCGTTTTGGCCCCGTATTTAGCCGCATGAAGGCCAAATCCTCCCGTATGAGAAAAACAATCTAATACTGTTTTCCCAGTGACATAAGGGCGTATGGCTGCATGGTTGGCTTGTTGATCAAGAAATGTTCCCGTCTTTTGTCCATTCGGTATGTCAACGCTCATCAAAATTTCATTTTCATGAATAATAATCGAGTTGGGAACGGTTCCATATACAATACCTTTATACTCGGGCAATCCTTCTTTTTTTCGAATTGGAACGTCACTACGTTCATAGATGCCTACGGGTAGAAATTCCGCTTGTAATAAATCAATGAATAATTGTTTGCGGATTGCAACTCCCAAAGACAAAATTTGCATCACTAAGTAATCTTCATACTTGTCCACAATCAATCCAGGAATGCCATCAGCATCAGAAAAAAAAGCACGATAGGCGTGATTGTAACCTAAATTGATTCGCATTTGATGAGCTTGATGGATTAAATCGCGAAAGAAATCATCTTGAATGTCGATGTCTTTGCGGGTTAAAATGCGAACAAAGATTTTCGAAGCGGTATTCAAAAAACCCTTGCCAACAAAAGAATGATCGGAAGCGAAAACCGAGACAATATCACCACTAACAATATCACCTTCGATCGAGGCAATCTCATTACTATATACCCAGGGATGTCCTTGACGAATACGGATTTCTTCGGTTGGTTTTAACTTAACTCGACATGGGTTCATCTTCTCACCCTCTTACAAATCATTATATCATATTTTTTTATCAATCCATTCCCAAAAATAAAAAGACGGATGGTTTATCCGTCTTTAGCGGTGATAGTGAACAACGGTACATGAATCTTTGGTTATGGTTGGTAAATTTGCTTTTACTTCGGGAAAAGTGATATTGTTAACAGCAGTAAATAATTGAAACAAATCGACTCCTGACATCACATATTCGGTTAAAAATCCAGTTAATGAACTGATATGATCGAAAGATTGGATAAAGTTTCCCAACATTTTTCGTTTTGCTAACAGAAAACGGAATTCATCAGTGAAGTAAGTGCTAAGATGCATAAGCACATCAAGGATTGCTCTTTTAGCAGCGATTGGTTTTTTTGTTTCTGTAAAGAGTAAGATATATCCATAGTCTTTTTCATTGGTTATGGAAAATTCAAATGTATCATTTATCAATCGTTTGTTCATAAGGCTTTGGTATGTTTTTGAAGTTTTCCCCAACACATTATCCAACAAAAAAGCTAATTTTATCTCATCAATGTCATTTTCAAAAGCCGTTTTATGATTCGTTTTATCAAGCTTTACACCCACCATCAGCATGTCAGTGTTGAGATCTTTTGTTGTCGATATCAGTGATCTCTTGACTTTGTTATCTTCCATATGGACAACTCGATACATTAGTCTATTAGGACGGGTCAGTTGCATAAAGGGATGCTTTTCAATCTGGGCTACCAAAGCTTCAGGATTGATATCTCCTACAATTACAAGATGGATATTCTTTGGATGATAGAAAGTATCATATGCCATTTTTAACCAATAATCATCAATTTTGGCGATGGATTCTTCCGTCCCGGCTATATCGGTCTTAATTGGATGATTGTGATATAATGCTTTCAAAGTGTCTTCAAATATTGTTTGATCGAGGTCGTCACGGTACATACGAATCTCACGGGCAATAATCTGTCTTTCTTTATCAATGAGTTCCGAAGAAAAGTTTGGAAAGAAGATTAGATTTAGTAGTAGTCGTAATGGTTCCGTAATCCCATTAGTGGTAGAAAAAAAGTATGAAGTCCGCGTTTGTGATGTATAAGCATTAACATTGGCCCCAACTGCTGAAAACTGTTTAGATATGTTTTCACTTTCGGATTCAAATAACATATGCTCCAAAAAGTGTGCAGTACCATCAGGAAATGTTGTCACTTCAGAAGCGTCACGAAGAAAAACGTCGCGATCCACGGCGCCATAGGCTACCGAAAGAGCAACTTCTGTTTTCGCGAAACCAGGTTTAGGAATCATATGCACCTGCATTCCATCTGCCAAAGTAATCTCGTAAATTGATTCCTTTACTGTTATATCTTGTCGAATCTGCATTTATTGAACCTTCTTGGTTAAAATATAGGTTGTGTCTAATGTTAATTTTTGAGCAACCGTAATAATATCTTGTTTGTTAACTGCGGCGATGGCCGCAAGTGTTTGGTTAGGATCAAATTCTTTGCCAAGAGTCTTTCTGTATAAAAAGAACAAATGTGCTAATCGTTCTGGAGAATCGGCATTTTGACGAATCCTTTGAATTAGTGATTCCTTCGCAATGGTTATTTCTTCGTCAGCAAGCGCTCCGGTTTTTAAACCTTTGACAATCGTGTCGATTAAAGCCAACGTTTGCTCTTCATTCCCCGGATCGACTCCAGCCATCATAATGATTACGCCCTTATTTGAATCATAGGAACTGCTAATATAATAACAAAGGGTATTTTCCTCTCTAACAATTTGAAACAGCTGTGAATGGTCGAACTCACCAAAGATGGCGTTAAGGACGACACCTGCGTAATAATCTTGATCACCAAAGCGAACAGGAAAGCGGTAGCCTTGATTAATGCGTGCTTGACTGACATCGCTATCTTCAGTGACGACAGTGGCGTTTACTATATCTTTAGTTTCTCTATCTAACCAAGATTCTTGGTGAATGGGGGAATCAAAAGAAAAACGTTTTGCAATTAAAGCATCCATAGTCGCATATTCAAAATCACCAACACAAATGATTGTTACATTATTGTTATGTAACATTTGAAGATAACTGTTTTTTAATGAAACCAATGTCACTTCATCTAGGGTTTCGTAAATGCCTTTGGCACGATACTGATGAAGTTCCGTTTTGAACATTGTTTTCATAAATTGATTGTAAGCATATTCGGATTTGTTTATATATTCCGCTTCAAAATCTTCTTTAAGTAAACGAATTTCTTCATCGACGATCTGTTGGCAAAAAAGGTTCTTTATCTGACGAGGATTATAGATAATTTCGGCGAGTAAATCAAGTGCTTCGGCAAGCGCCATGCCTTGATTAGGTAAGTATTTTTCATTCACGAATTTCATTTCGAAATAAATGACACTTTCGGTGCCGATTTTTTCGGTGCCCACATTCAATGTGAGACCATATAATGCATCCATTTGCGTTTGTAAAAGCGCTTTAGAGGGATATTTTTTTGTCCCTCCCAACAAGACATTTGGTAATAGTGCGCGATTGTTAATGGCTTCAGGTAAAAAAGCGCTCGCAAAGCGAAGCGCTATCGAAAAGGTTTTAAATTTGGCGGTTTTTATGCACTGAAGCGTATAACCAGGGTATAAGAATAGTCGATGTTCCATTGAATCCTTTCGGCAACAATGTTTCCATATCCAACATTGTCTAAGGAATATTTAAGCCAGTTCCAAGGCTATTTTCATCATGTTGGTGAATGCGGTTTCGCGTTGTTCAGCGGTCGTTTCCTCATGGGTGACAAGGGAGTCGCTTATTGTTAACAAACATGCCGCTTTCTTTCCCAGAGCATTGGCGTTATGGAATAATGCAAATGATTCCATCTCCACCGCTAAGCAATGCTTGTCATTGACTAAACTTTCACGATCAATGGGATTTTCATGATAAAAAACATCGCTGGAATGAATTCGTCCGGCAATAAGCGGAATTTCTAAACGTAGAGCAACTTTTGCAATTTTATTATTGACTGTTTTACTGGCTTTGATTAGATGTCTTTTAAATCCGTTTTGCGAGCGAGCATAATTTGATTCGCTGTATGATTCAGTGACCATCACGACATCAAACAAATGCAAATCGGGAGAATATGCTCCGGCTGAGCCAATGCGGATGATGGTCTTGACATCATAAAATTTATATAATTCATATGAATAGATGCCAATTGAAGGCATTCCCATTCCCGAACCCATGACGCTAATCGATTTGCCATGATAGGTTCCGGTATAACCGTACATATTCCTAACATTGTTAAAACATACAACATTTTCTAAAAAAGTGTCAGCGATAAATTTAGCACGTAGTGGATCTCCAGGCATTAAAACCGTTTTGGCGATTTGGCCGATTTCCGCTTGATTATGGGGTGTTGACATAATTACACATCCTTTGTGTTATCGTCGATAACCGACTGTATTTTTTTTATGAGTTTTTCATCGTAAAGAACACCGATAGTAAAATCAGTACCCATAAGGGAAATGTGACAAAAACCATATGGTTGTTTTGGTACTGGCTCAAAACTAGTAATGCTAAAATCTTTTCCCAAAGGTACTAAAATCGAATCATCAGGATATTTGGCAAAGAAACGGTGTTTAAATGTAATTAGTGAGCAAGTCGTTTCTCGAAATAATAAAGCTGTTGATTTCAAACGGTACATATTCGTGGCATCACTAAAAACCGGGATATATAATTGCCATTCCGGATGCTTACCGATGGTATAAGCATATTGACGTTGAATTATGCTATGCATATAAATCCGGTTGAGACAATCTTTCAGTAAATTATAAACGAAAGTAATTGGAATCACAGCCAAGGATATTATCCAGTTTAGTTCTTGCGTCAACAGCCAAACAAGGGCAATAACAATTACAGAAGCAATCGCAACATTGATAAGAAACGACCACCAATGAAACGGGCGAATTACCTGAGTCGTTTTTTTCAAAACGAGCGCTTGATAGTCACTCATCAATATTCGCTTCCGATACCATCTTGCATCAAGGTAACTCCGTTTGAAGTTCCGATTCGGGTTGCGCCTGCGGCCACCATAGCATCAAGGTCTTCACGGGTTCGTACGCCCCCTGCAGCCTTGACCGCTTTACCGTTACCGTTTTCTTTCATGATTTTTACATCTTCAACGGTCGCACCTGCGGTGCCAAAACCCGTGGACGTTTTTATGAAAGTCGCCTGGGTTGAACCAATAATAGTACTTACCTTGGCAATTTCGGCTTTTGTCAGGTAACAAGTTTCAATAATTACTTTAACGGTATTTCCCCCTGCCGCTTTGACAACGCTATCAACTTCATTTTTGATGTAATCATAGTTGGCTGCTTTCATTTCGCCAATGTTAATGACCATATCAATCTCATCGGCACCGTTAGCGATGGCATTCAAAGTTTCGAAAACTTTCGTTTCCGTAGTATTCGTTCCTAACGGAAACCCAATAACCGTGCAGACTAAAACACCGGTATTAACCAATTTTTCGGCTGCGTATTTCACGAAGCAAGGTTGAATGCAAACACTTTTAAAATGGTACTTAATTGCTTCTTCCAGCAACGTATCGATTTCTTTTTTGGTTCCGAAAGCCTTAAGATATGTGTGATCAATCAATTTATTGATTTCCATAGTCATCTCTCCTTAAACCTTTTATAAATATTTACGGTGAAATTATACTCGATAACCTTTCGATTGTCAATTTTGACGAAAAAGGGGAATCAGCGAATCACTTCTTTACAGCGGTCACATAAACCCTGTTCATCAAGATGATCGACAACTTGCCAACACCGTTCGCAGGTGTGGCCCTCTGCGGCAAAAACATCAATTGAAACATCATCGCCTTTATATGAACCGTAACCTTCCGTTTTGACTTCTAACTGGGAAACGATAAATACTTGTTGCAAGTTAACATGAATCCGGTTGAGCAAATCGACGATTTTTCCTTTGGGATAAAGAACAAGTTTGGCATTAAAACTTTTACCAATAATCTTTTTTTCACGTGCTTCTTCAAGCGCCTTTAACACCGTTTCCCGTAAAATCATGAATTGATCATACCATGCTTCTAAATTCTCATCTGCATATTTTGGCACTGGCATCGATAGCAGGTAGACATCGACCTCATCTTTGTGTGGCAAGTAACTATACGCTTCCGAAGTCGTATGAGGAATGATTGGTGTTAGTAATCTAAGTAGCGTATCAGTCATATGATATATAACAGTTTGAATGCTACGACGTGACAACGAATTGGCTTTTTCGATATAAAGGACATCTTTTGCAAAATCTAAATAGAATGAGGATATAAAATTAACAAAATTTGCCACTTTTCGATAAACATCATCAAAGCGAAAATCATCATATGCTTCAATGACATCTTTAATAAGTTGGTCGGTTTTTATAAGCATATAACGATCAATTTCCGACAATTGATTATAAGTAATTACATCGAAATGAAAATCGAAATCAAAAAGATTTCCGAGCATAAATTTGAAAGTGTTACGAATTTTTCGATACGTTTCGGAAACTTGATTAATTAAATCATCGGAGATACGAACATCGGATTGATAATCAACACTGGCAACCCACAAACGCAAAATGTCTGATCCCAGCGAGTTGATAATTTTGTTAGGATCAATGGTATTGCCCAGTGATTTAGACATTTTGCGACCTTCGCCATCCAAAACCCATCCATGAGATACTACCGTCCGATAAGGACTTTTGCCCATTGTGGCAATACCGGTGGTTAGACTGGAGTTGAACCACCCTCGATATTGGTCCGATCCTTCAAGATACAAATCAGCAGGGTATGGTAAACCTTTATCTAATAGCCCACCATGATGACTTGAGCCTGAATCAAACCATACATCCATAATATCAGTTTCTTTGGTAAAGCGATTATTAGGACTGTTGGGGTGAGTGAAGTTCTTAGGCAACAGTTCGGTAGCAGTTTTCTCAAACCAAGCATTTGAGCCTTCCTGTTCAAAGATGTCAGCGATATGGTCGATAACTGTTTTATCAACAATTGGGGTGTTTTTTTCGGTATAAAAAATCGGAATCGGAACTCCCCAAGCCCGTTGTCGCGAGATACACCAAGCTTCGCGATCCTTAATCATGTTTGCGATTCGCACTTCTCCCCATGCGGGGTACCATTTAACTGTGCCAATCGCCTTAAGAATATCTGTTTTTAGGGCCTCGATTGAGGCAAACCATTGTTCGGTGGCGCGGAAAATTACCGGTTGATGTGTTCGCCAATCGTGTGGATAACTATGTTTGATAGCTGTCATCTTTAACAATGCATCGACTTCCGTCAAAGCTTTAATTACTTCGATGTTGCAATCATCGACATATAATCCTTGGAAACGTTTGCCGGCTTCTTCGGTCATGCATCCTCGCGAATCGACAGGGCAGAAAACATCAAGATGATATTTTTGGCCTACATTGAAGTCATCTTCACCATGTCCGGGTGCAGTATGAACAAGCCCGGTTCCATCTTCGGTAGTAACATGATCACCTAAAATGATGGGGGAAATTCGTTCGTAAAGCGGATGTTTGTAAGTCATGCCTTCCAAATCAGACCCTAAAACCGTTTTTTGGATATCGGCTTTGGTCCAACTAAGGGTTTCTTTTAATGTATCAAGAAGGTTTTTCGCTACGACAAACAGACGGTTATTATCCGTTTTTACCAATACATATTCAATGTGGGAACCCACACAAATTGCCATGTTAGCTGGTATTGTCCAAGGCGTAGTGGTCCATATCAAAAACTCTGTCAATTTGGGGAAAACACCGTTAGTTTTTACCGACGGCATTGCTACAAAAATCGAGGGTGATGAGATGTCATAGTATTCAATTTCGGCTTCAGCTAGTGCCGATTCACTTGAAGGTGACCAATAAACGGGTTTTAAGCCTTTATAGATTAAACCCTTTTCAGCCATGATTGCAAATAAGCGAATCTGGGAAGCTTCGTATTTTTTATCGAGTGTGATATAAGGATAATCCCAATCACCTAAAATCCCTAGCCGCCGAAATTGCCGCCTTTGAATGTCGACCTGTTCTAAAGCATACTGCTCACATAATTTGCGAAAATCGGCAATCGACATGGATTTCCGATTGACTTTACGGTCTTTTGACAAAGCGTTTTCAATCGGCAGACCATGAGTGTCCCACCCGGGTATGTAAGGAGCATAGAAACCCGACATGCTTTTATACCGTAAAATGAAATCCTTTAGCGATTTATTCAAAGCATGTCCAGTATGGATACTACCATTAGCATAGGGTGGACCATCATGAAGCACATAGTAAGGATTGCCTGCATTTTTATCTAATCGGGCAGCATACAAACCGGATTCTTCCCAATATTTTTGAATTTCCACTTCTTTCGCTCCAAGGTTCCCTCGCATCGGAAATCCCGTTTCGGGCATTAGTAATGTGTTTTTAAAACTCTTTTTATCTTCCATAATATTCCTTCTTTCTGCCTAAAAACAAAAAAATCGACCTAAAAAGGACGATTTTCACCGCGGTACCACCTTTGTTCTAGAAAACTAGCACTTAAACGTCTTTAACGCGGACAAGCGGAATTATTTACTCAAAATTCAATAATTCTCTCGCGGGGGATAACACTTTCGCTGCTTTCAGACTTTCACCAATCGTCCGATCTCTAAAGATGATTGCGATTATGTCTTGTCCCGGTCATCAATTTATGATTAGCACAATTATACCAAATCATCGAGAAAAATACAACATTAATATTAAAGCTTATAAAACCCGAGCAATAAAGGCTAAAATCACTTGAAATAAGATTAAACCTATCATTGGAGTAAAGTCAATATTGCCAATTACTAGCCAATGGCGAAATAAGCTCATGTATGGATTTGTGATTTTAGTCAAAAACTCATAAAACCGGGTTTTTACGATTGGTGTCCAACTGAGAAGAACTTGCACAATAATTATAAAGAAGTATACATACAAAACATAATATCCATAATATAGAATCTGTCGTAAAATATTGTCCATAGTTATTTTTTTGTACTATACTGACTTATAAAGCGTTTTAGCGTCGGTCCGTTGAGATCATTTTTTTGAGCCATCAGATAAATCTTGTCTTGGATTTTGACGATTTCCCCATCGCAAGCATAAAGAACGCCGGTAAGAAACATCAGCACCTCATTGGCTTCGGTTATCAAACAATCGCTAAAATTGACGACGATTGGAATCCGATGCATTATTTTTTCGGCATATTCATAAATTTTCGATGAATCCTGAATTCGATAAAATTCTAACGAGTCAAACCCGATATCGGAAGTTGTTTCCGGTTTTTTGCGAGAAAACATACTCATTGTCATTCCTCACTTCTAAATAATATTGAACCCAATCGTAAGTGTGTGGCTCCACATTCAATGGCGATTTGGTAATCGTGGCTCATTCCCATTGATAAAAACTGACATGGCGCCGATGGTAATTGTCTTTTTTGGATATCATATCGTAACTGTGCCAATTTCATGAAACTGCGGCGAATCTCTGCAAAATCAGAGGTATTGGCCGCCATGCCCATCAAACCGACTACTATTATTTTATCATATTTGGCTAACTCAGTGACAAAATTTGTTAATTCTTCAATGGCGATGCCTGTTTTTGCGGGTTCATTGGAAATGTTTACTTCGATAAAGCAAGCCAAAGGTGTGTTTCGAAAACGATTGATTTCTGCAGCTAAACGCAGCGAATCTAAAGAATGAAGATATGTGATTTTATTAATAATTGTTTTGACTTTGTTGGTTTGCAGATGCCCAATAAAATGCCAAGTGATTGGCAAATCAAGAAGTTCGGATTGTTTTTTCAGTAATGCTTGGGCAATATTTTCCCCGATATTGGTGATTCCTTGACTAAACAATTGTCGAATAATGTCACTTTCAACATATTTCGTGGCGGCGACGATCGTTTGGTTTTGGAGTTTTGATTGGATTTTCTGAATATTTAAAGATAAATTCATTGAAATCAAACCCGCTTTCAAACAATATAATATGGTTATTTGCCTTTTTTCCCATTGGCAAGATCATAGGAAAAGAAAGCTGTTAAAACCACCAGATACAATGCAAGGACAATATTGGTACTAACGCCAAGATTGGCTAACCATATCACCAATCCGACACCAATTACATTGATGACATAAAAAATGGTAAATGGTAACATCCGCTTAAGGTTTTTCATGCTCATTCACCCGCTTGCGTAATTCGGTTAAACCGGTGAAAGTCCGGTTTCCTAATTTGAGGGGGGTAATCGAAGTATAACCATATTCAGCCGCCCACAAATCTGTGTTGGGAATATACTCATATGGTAGATAGCTTCGCCGATTTTTATATGTGCCATTAGGACCCTCAAGGTAGTAATTGTTCATCGGTCGAAAAGCGATATCTGTCAACAGAATTCCTTTCGATTTTGTATGTTTTTTGGAGATAAAATTGACATTCAACAGATATTTATTGGTCAATAATTGGTGACTGATGATAAAGTCCATGACTGTCTCAAAATCCGTTTCAGCGGGGGCAAAAAAATTAAAATCACAGGAAAAAGCTATGGCGGCTATGTTAGCTTTTAAGGCCTCCATGCCGGCGCCAACAGTACCAGAATATATGGTATCAAGGCCGATATTTAGACCATCATTGATGCCGGATACCACAAGATCGGGATTCAATTTTAAACCGAAAATTGCAAAATGAACGGCATCGGCTGGTGTGCCTTCCACACTATAAATTTGGTCACTGTGCTTGTACACTTTCGATTCATTCCAAAAAACTCGGGACACCGAGGCCCCGCTCATGTGAGTATGAGGAGCGACGATTGTAACTTCACCATATTTTTGTAATTTTTCAAACAGGATTTTGATACCAATGGCATTATAACCATCATCATTTGTCAATAATATTTTCATAATTACCTCGGTAACACAATTTGATGTTCTAATTTGGGATTCCGTTGATATAGAACCATTTTTCTGCCAATAACTTGAACAACGGCAATGCCTTGTGCTTCTACTATTTCACTTGTCGCAATTACATCTTGAGGACAAGTCTCCAGTAATACAATTTTAATTAATTCGTGTTTTAAAAGATATTCACTGATGTTGTGTACAAGAATTGGTGTTACCCCTTCTTTTCCAACTTGAAAAATCGGCTTTTTTGTTTGTGCAAGGCCGCGAAGATAGTTTTTCTGTTTTCCGGTTAGTGTCATATGATACTCCTTTATGAAAATAATGGCAATAAGACTGCCAAACTGATTGAATAGTAAACTAATAAAGCAATAATATCTGATACAGTTGATATAAACGGCCCCGATGCAACGGCGGGATCAAATTTAAGTTTGACCATCAGTAGCGGAATGGTTGCCCCTAAGATTGTCGCAACCAAAATGGCTGAGAAAATCGATCCTCCTGTGACCGCAGCGTAAATCCAAATTTTGCTATCAATTTGAAATCCTGTTTTAATCAGGTTAGAGATAATTATAACACTAAATGTCAATAATCCAATCAAAAGCCCTTGAATTATTCCTGTTCCGATTTCACGTCGCAGATGTTTGCGAATGGCAGCTTTGGCAATATCATTATCATTAACAATTAAATAGCGGATCATTACCGCAAGGCTTTGCGTGCCAGCATTGCCTGACATCCCTAAAATAAGGGGCATATAGACGGCAATCTGTGCGGCTAAAACGGCCGCATTTGATAATGCCCCTTCAAATACAGTCAAAATTATGGAAGTGATTAAACTTAAAAACAACAAGATGGTTAACCAAGGAAGTCGACTTTTTATGGACTTAAAGACGGTTTCTGATTGGGCTTCGATGTCGCCGGAACCTAAACCGGCAAATCGGGCATAATCCTCACTTTGTTCATCAGCGATAATGTCCATCATGACATCATGAGTGATGATTCCAACGATTCCCCCTTCATCATCGATAATTGGCATTGATGAAAGCCCATAGTCTTGCATCAAACGTGCTACTACTTCTTTATCTTCTGTGGGTTTTGCGGATACAAATCGGGTCTCGATAATGTCTGAAATCGTTTCGGATGCACGAGCAATTATTAACTGCTTAAGTTTAAGATACCCGACCAACTTTTGTTTGTCAACAATATATAAAATAGAAATATAATCAGTTTCTCCGGCGATGCCAGTCACTTTTTTCATTGCGTCCTTGACTGACATTGACAAAGGAATTTCGATAAAGCTATTGGACATGACGGATCCGATTTCATCTTTCGAATAATTCCAAAACTTCTTTAATTCATTTCTTTTTTTAGGACTAAGTAAGTTGACTAGATCCGTATCTTCATCTTCAGCGACCAAATATTGCATTAAGTCAACGGCATCGTCAGTTTCCATGTGGTCAATAATGGCAACGGCAAAAGCTGGTGAAAACTCTTTGATATATTCTATTGCGTCATCATTATCAAAGTGTTCAAAGATCGCAGCGACACTGCTAATTGGCAGGCGATTACAAACTTCGATCCGCTTATTTTTATCGATTTCTTTAAAAGCACGAGAAATGTCAAAAGGATGATATTCATTGATTTCCGATGCAAAATCAGGATCAGATAAATGATCGTTAATCAAGGCGACGATTTCATCGACAAAGCTTCGTTGTAGTTCATTATCAACATTTTGGTTTTCATTGTCCATAAAAGCACCTCCTATAATAAATTACCGAGCATCAAAATTGCTAGGCCAAAATAAATGACCAAAGCGACGATATCATCAATCGTAGTGATAAATGGTCCAGAAGCAACAGCGGGATCAATTTTAAATAATTTGACTATCAACGGGACAACAGCACCAGAAAGTGTTGAAACCGCTAGTGCTACCGCAATAGCTGTTCCAATAACTAAGGCAAATGGGAAGGCCTCTGAAAACGTTGATCCCCCGACTGTTTTAATCCCTAAAACCATCGCAAACAGTAAAATGCCAATGACTAGTCCATCAAAAATACCGACCAACATTTCTTTTAATAAATGCTGCCAAATGGTTTTTTTTTCGTTTAGTTTATTCCGCGAAAACAAACCGATGATGACACCAAGACTTTGGGTTCCGGTGTTACCTGCCATATTGAGAATCAAAGGCATAAACAAAGCTAGCATCGGCAAAGCTGTTAAAGTAGCCCCAAAACCAGCGACAATTGATGATGTTCCTAAATCAAAAGCCAACAGTACTATTAGCCATGGAAAACGTTTTTTGACAGTGGTAAAAACAGTTTCTGCATCTTCGTTGATGGTGATGTCAGAAACAGCAGCCAACTTTGCATAATCAGTATCGCTTTCGGTATCAATGGCCTCAGTAATATCGTCAAAGGAAATTACTCCCAGTAGCATTCGTTCATGATCGATGACGGGTAACAGATAAAAATCATAGTCTTTCATTAGCTGAATTGCTTCTGCCTTTGGTGTGGTCGGGAAAACACTGATTAAGTTTATCGTCATAATATCGGCAATGGGACGATCCGGTTGATTTCCGGCGCTGATTATCTCCTTTAGGGATAATACTCCGGTAAGTAAGTGGTTTTCCGTTATGTAGATATTATTGACGAATTCGACTTTTGGGGCACTTTGAACTAAAGTCTTAATCGCTGCTTTTACAGTCGAAGCAGAATCTATTTCAACATAGTTGTTATTCATAATTGAACCAACAACTGTTTCATCATAATCAATCATTCTTTTGATACTATTGCGTTTTTCAATATTTATCAATGACAAAAACGTCACTCGTTCGTCCCGTGTTGCAAAAGCTTGCAAGAGGTCAACTAAGTCATCACCTTGCATCTCATTTAAAATCTTTCCGGCATCAGAAAGATGCATCTCGTTTAAGATCGGAATGACATCATGGGGAGCTAATTGAGCAATAATATTGGCGATGACATCGGGTTTGAATAATAGAAAAAAACGATGCCGATCATCATGGGTCATCGCTAACAATGTTTGACTCAGCTCATAATCATGATACTCATCCAAAAGCGATATCTTGTTTTCGGGGGAAGAATCGCTGTGCAAGATTGATAAAATTTCGGCTTCAAAAGACTGGGTTAAATCAGTTTCTTCATTCATATCTCACACCCCCCTTTTCACAACAATTTTATCATTCATTTAGGTAAAAGACAACTTATTTGTAAAACAAAAAAGGCCAGATTAACTAGCCTTTCACGTTATTTTTTGAATCGATCGCGAAGCCATGAAGGAATTTGAATATCTTCAGGTTCCTCGTCTGGTTTTTTGGGTAATTTGTCATGCTCTTTTTTTAGTTTTTCCTCTTTCTTTAAATCTTTTTTTGACTTATTGATCGGCTTTTGAAAAACTTCGTCGATATGAGGAGAAACAACTTGATTTTGTTCAGCCTTTTGGATTGTTGTATCTTTAAACAATGGATCCTCTGAGAAGCCCGTTGCAATGACGGTTACAATGATTTCATCGTTTAAATCAATGTTAATGGCTGACCCATAAATGACATTGATATCGGTCGTCGAACTTTTTTGAATTTCTTCAACGATTTCATTTATTTCATATAATGAGGCATCATATCCAGAAGTGATATTGACAATGGCATCAGTTGCGCCATTAATGGATGTTTCTAATAGTGGACTACGAATTGCTGCGCGGGCGGCCTCGACGGCACGATTATCCCCTGAGGCAATTCCAATTCCCATTAATGCGGTACCTTTATCTTTCATAACCGTTTTAACATCGGCAAAATCAACGTTAACAACACCCGGTACAGCAATAATTTCGGTGATACCCTGAACCCCTTGCCGTAAAACGTTATCAGCCTCACGGAAAGCATCCAAATAAGGTGTATCTTTGTCGACTATATATAGTAACTTATCATTAGGAATGACAATAAGCGTATCGACAAACGGTTTTAATTCTTCTAGTCCCGTTAAAGCCACAGCGGCCCGTTTGCGACCTTCGAAGCTAAAGGGTTTAGTGACAATACCAATTGTAAGACAACCCATTTCTCGAGCAATTCGGGCGATAACGGGTGCCGCACCAGTTCCTGTTCCCCCACCCATGCCCGCGGTAATGAAGACCATGTCGGTTTCCGCAAGAATTTCTCGAATTTCATCTTCCGATTCCAAAGCCGCTTGTCGACCAACTTCGGGGCTAGCACCAGCCCCAAGACCTCTTGTAAGCATCTTCCCAAGTTGGAGACGAATGTCAGCTTTAGATAATTTTAAAACCTGTGCATCAGTATTCATAACTACGAATTCGACACCCTGAACATCATTTTCAATCATGCGGTTGATAGCTGACCCGCCACCGCCACCGACACCGATTACTTTGATCATGGGTTTTTGATTGAATTTGTCGTTGATATCAAACATATAAAAACCTCCGCATTCGGTTCTTTCTTATATCGTATCACAAATTCACTATAAAAACTATATGTTTAATTGAATAAACAATGGCTTTTATAAAGAACTTTATACCTTTATCATCATTATACGAATATGCATCGAAAATATCAATATCATCGATTCACTTTTTTTTATTTGTGCGTTGTACAGCGGTTTTTCTATAATCCTATTGTGATGTATTATAGATAATATTGTGCAAAAAATTCGTTTTTAAAATCCAGTAACCGATCTTCATTAATGGCTTTACGAACATTTTTCATCATCTGTTTAAGAAAATACAAATTGTGATAAGTAACCAAACGCATCGCCAATATTTCACCAGCTTTGAAAAGATGGCGAAGATAGCTGCGTGTATATGATTGACAAACTGGACAATCACACTGATGATCAAGGGGTGTCATATCGGCTTCGTATTCTTTATTTTTGATTACGACTTTGCCCTCAGAAGTCATAGCGGTTCCATGACGAGCAATCCGGGTGGCTTGAACACAGTCAAACATATCGATACCGTTTATCGCTCCGATAAGCAAATCATCAGGAGCACCAACACCCATCAAATAGCGGGGTTTATCGATTGGCATGATGGTATTTAAATAGGCCAAAACCTTATACATTTCTTCTTTGGTCTCACCAATGGCCAAACCGCCAATGGAATAACCTGGAAAATCGATTTTAACCAACTCATCAATTGCTTTTTTACGCAAATCAAGAAATGGCCCGCCCTGAACAATACCAAATAATGCTTGATTATTTGGAAATTGATGCGCTGTTTTGCCCCGTTTTGCCCAACGAATTGTCCTTTCTACTGAAGCTTGCATATATTCATATGTCGACTCAAATGGGGGACATTCATCAAAACTCATGATGATGTCAGCTCCGAGATTATTTTGAATTTGAATTGATTTTTCGGGTGATAGAAATAATTTTTCTCCCGAAAGGTGATGACGGAATTCAACACCCGCTTCAGTGATTTTTCGAATATGAGCTAGGCTAAAGACCTGAAAGCCTCCGGAGTCGGTCAACAATCCGCCATTCCAATGCATAAAACCGCGGATTCCTCCGTGGTTTTTAATAATTTCATCACCTGGCTGTAACCAAAGATGGTATGTGTTCCCCAAAATCAACCCATCACTAACCGCTTTTATTTCCATCGGATCAAGCGTTTTAACGGTTGCTTGGGTCCCGACCGGCATGTAAATTGGAGTTTCAAAATCGCCATGATCGGTATGTAAAATTCCACAACGAGCCCCCGATTGCTGACAAACATGCGTTACTTCAAAAGCAAATGACATCAATAGATCTTTCCCTTCAAATTATAAAATAGTTCCATAAACAATGCCACTAAAGGCAGCAGCATTTCCTTCGTCAGTATCGATATGCATCGCATCCGCAAAATCAGCTCGAACCCGAATGACTACATCATCAAATATTAACGATCGGTTAGGTGTATCGAGTTTAACACAAACAATCTGTTTGTCCTTTAGTCCATACAAGATTGCAGTATCAGGGGTAAGATGAATATGCCTCTTTGCGACAATCAGACCTTCTGTGATATCAATTTGACCACAAGGCCCAATTATTTTGCATGGTGAACTTCCGTTTATATCGCCTGATTCTCGCACTAAAGCACTCACCCCAATCATTCTAGCATCTGTTAGGGAGATTTCGACTTGCGTATCTTTTCGAACTGGTCCAAGAATAGACACTCCGGCAATTTCTCTTTTTGGACCGACAATCGTCACTTTCTCTTCGGCAGCAAACTGATGCGGTTGCGAAAGCATTTTTTTAACCACTAACTGATGGCCTTTACCAAATAAAATGTCCAAATCGGCTTGGCTAAGATGAGCATGTCTTGCGGATACTTCTACAATAACTTTTCGTTCCATGATGTTCCTCCATAGACTAATTTTGGTATTATTTAATGATAAGTATTTAAGTTCCTAATAATTTTAAATATTTGAAAAGATTATAAATGGTTTTGCGGCATGATAAACATCGCATCACCAAATGAGAAAAAGCGATACTTCTCTTTAATAGCCACCGAATATGCGTTCATAATTATCGGTTTTGAGGCAAAAGCCGATACCAGCATTAACAAGGTTGATTTTGGCAAATGAAAGTTGGTTATTAAACCATCAATAGCGTTAAATTTGTATCCCGGATAGATAAATATATCGGTCCATCCGCTACTTTTCACAAAAGAGTTATTTTGTTTATATATTGTTTCTAGTGTTCGTGTTGAAGTGGTTCCAATTGCGATAATGTTGCGATTTTCCAGTCGTGCAAGATTTAATGCATCAGCGGTTTCTTGTGACATTTGGAAGTATTCTGAGTGCATTTTATGCAAAGCGACATCTTCTACTGAAACGGGACGAAATGTCCCTAGTCCTACGTGTAATGTTATCGGGTAGACCAATACCCCTTTTTCCTTGATTTTAGCGATTAATTGGTCAGTAAAATGCAATCCTGCTGTTGGCGCAGCAGCACTGCCAGAGATTTGGGAATAAACTGTCTGGTAACGACTTTGATCGATCAATTTTTCGTGAATATAAGGCGGCAGTGGCATCTCACCAAGGTGCTCGAGTAATTCCAAAAATATGCCTTGATAGGAAAAATCAAAATTGCATAGCCCATCTTCACCGCGAGTTGTACATTTTGCTTGTAACAGACCATCACCAAAATCGACAACGGATCCAACTTTGACTCGTCTAGCCGGTTTGGCAATGGTTTCCCAACAGTCATCTTTTATCTGTCGGAGTAACAGTATTTCAATCACTGCTTTGGTATCTTGCTTGATACCCGTTAGCCTTGCCGGCAACACTTTAGTATCGTTAATAACTAAAACATCACCCTTTTTTAGATAATTTGGCAAATTATAAAAATGATCATGGTTAATTTCAAAATTATCGCGACCACAAACTAGCAGTCGCGAAGATGATCTTTCCAGTAAAGGAGTCTGGGCAATTAATTCTTCTGGTAGCAAATAATCAAAATCAGTTGTTTTCATATTAGAATAACGATCCTTGGTAACCTTTTTTAAGGTGTTGATAAGCCAAATCGGTTGCGACTCGCCCTCGCGGAGTACGACTAATAAAGCCCTTTTGAATCAAATATGGTTCATAAACGTCTTCCAAAGTCAAAGCATCCTCACTGATGGAAGTGGCAATAGTTTCCAAACCAACCGGCCCACCATGATACTTTTCAATGATGACTGCGAGATATTCCCGATCTTTACGATCCAATCCCGAAGCATCAATTTTAAGTTTTTCCAAAGCCGTTTGGGTAATAGGAAGTGTAATGACTCCATCGGCAAGAATGTCAGCATAATCACGAACTCGACGGAAAAGGCGATTGACGATTCTTGGCGTGCCTCGGCTCCGTTTCGCTAATTCAACGATTGCTGTTTCACAGATTTCACAATTGTATATCGAAGCGGTTCTGCGACAGATAGTCTCCAGATCACTATCGGAGTAAAATTCTAATTTATGGACAATACCAAACCGATCACGAAGTGGTCCGGTGAGATCGCCAAAGCGAGTTGTGGCCCCAATTAAGGTGAATGGTGGCAAATCAACGCGAATTGATTTGGCCCCATTATCTTTACCTACAACAATATCAATGACAAAATCTTCCATGGAGGAATACAATATTTCTTCGACAATCTTTGGTAATCTATGGATTTCATCAATGAAAAGAACGTCACCAGGCTCAAGCGAGGTTAAAATCGCTGCTAAATCACCGGTACGCTCAATGGTTGGCCCACTAATTGTTCGCATATTGACTCCCAGTTCATTAGCAATGACCTGAGCTAAAGTCGTTTTCCCTAAGCCGGGAGGGCCATAAAACAAAACATGATCTAGAGATTCTTGACGTTTTTTGGCAGCGCCAACGGCAATTTGCATCATCTCTTTGACACTTGTTTGACCGATGTACTCCGCAAAGACTTGAGGTCGTAAAGTGACTTCAATTTCATCGTCAACTAATAGATTGTTACTAATAATCCGTTTATCCATGACTTACACCTCAAAATATATTATATCAAATTTTAACATAATTTAATCCCACTTATTTTTGTTCTTTTATTGAAATATGATTTTGGTTAGATTATAATGTTAATATAGTCGTTTTATAGGGTGGTAAAAATGCCAGAAAAACGCGAAAACAAGTTATATTCCCTTAAACAAGTCGCTTTGGATGTTTCTAGTCATGATACTAATCTGGCAAACATCGAAACCGCAATCGGGGAAATCCACACCAACTATAATTCTGAAATCGCAAAAATCGAAGAAAACTTCGATGTTTTTGGCTTGGAAAATCAAAAAACATACGAACGATATGAAGCTGATTTCACTCGGGTATTAGAATATATCGATCAAGAATACTTTGGCTTATTTAAAGCACTAGACGAAGATTTTGTTGCTCATCGCCAAAAATTAGAAAGTCAATTGGCAGCTGAAGACGAACAATATCAGAAAATCGTCAAGGCATTTGAGGATTTAGAAAACGATGCTTATTCCACCTACCAGACATTATGTCAAGAATCCGAAGCGGCAATTAATAAGGAAACTGAAATTCACCAACGGTTTGTGGATGAACAAACTTCAAATTTTGAAGCGATAAAAGATAAATATAATTTTATAAACAATAATCAATATGATAAATTGCTATGGACAATGGAGAAATCCAAAAACGCGCTTAATCAATTGTCTAAACAACTCAACGAGCAAGCCTTTAATGATACCAAGTATATGAATCAAACCGTTTTAAACATTATTGAACAATTACGGGACACAAAAAACAAGATTACCGCTTTATTTAAAACCACTACTCAAGCTTTTACCATCAAAAAGGATCGTATTGATGAACTCAGTACAATTCGTCAAATTCCCTATTCGGAAATTAATCAAACACTAATTGATCAATATGTCCGTCAAATCACTTCTGTAAACCAAAAAAAGATCGCGTTCGATAAATTGGTTAATGAAGATTATCTCAAATCATCAATGATTGTTGGTAAGCGAATAATCGACGCAGACAGCAAAAAAAATCAAAGATTGACCAAAAAGTTCATTATGCAATACGGCATCATCAAAGCAAAAAGCAATTACTTGCTGAAGCGCAACCAGCAATTAAGCGACTTATTGATTTCTAAATACCAAAATGAAATTCGCAAAATCAAGGTTGATTCATTTAAACGAGTTGAAGAGATCAAACTTGCCTATTCATTACCAAGTCATTTTTTTCAAAATTCGATCAATCTTTATAGTAATTTTGCTTTTTATGTATCCGAGTCTTTAGACGAACTAGATAACATGCTTTCTGATCTTCTTCGGTTCAATCAGAATATCACCCAAACCTTTGTGGATTATATGACCAGTAGCACAAAAGCATTTGAAGATTATAAGATAAACTGTCAGGTCACTGTAAATAATATCACTTCTAAAATGACTGACCTGTTAACAAATATCAATCGTTTTAGCAAAGACATAGTATCACTTGAATCTAAAAACCGGTTGGAAATTGCCGACATTAAAAAGCAAATGGAAAACGCAGATATCACTGGTGATTATCAAAAATATCTTGCCACGCTTAACAATGACCGATCCGTGACTGATTTTCAACATACGGTAAATATCAAAAAAACGCAAGTATATGCTGATGGTGAGGCCAGTTTGCTTGTCATTCAACGTGAAGTGACCGAGCGCAATCGCCAACGTCAGATTGATCAAGCCGCTTTAAAACATGAGCGACTAATCAACAATTTAGAAAAAGACATTCATGATTTGGCATATGATAAGGAACTGGCCATTTGCGAAGCAAGATATCGCCGTGATTTAGCTTTAATCGATCAAGAGCAAAAACAAACACTGGAAAATGAAGCTTTTTTCAGGGCCAGTCAACAAGATTTTCTGTGGCAAACCCTACAAAAACAATTGGCTGAATATGAACACAATAAAGCCGTAGGTAGCGACTACGTCGTTGATTTTGTTCATCAAACGCAAAAAATTATTGATGTTGAAAAGTCGAAAACATTAGCGACACAAGCTTATTTACTTGGTTCAAAACTCCCTTATGCCTATGCTTATCATCTTGAATTGGAACGCGAGGAAGTTAAAAAACATCTCCTTTACCGTACTAGTCAAAAAACGGAGCCATATGAAAAAGCAATTCAATATTTTGACCATCTTTTATTTGTGAATCGCAAAAATATCATCAAACAAATCGGTCGATATTCATTATATCTTAAGCACTTGTTGGCTAATTTGTCAGATGCAAATGCCCCCATTCAAGCCGAATCTCTCTCTTTAGAACATTTTTATCGTTACGAAGTTCTTTCTGTTATCCGCAACAGCCGTGAAACCGTATCATCGTTGATATCGCCAGAAAAAAACGCTGATTTACTTACTAAAGCAGACAAGTTATTCGATGATGATTTTAAACGAGTCGCTATCTTAACGACTTCAGCAGAAAAAAAATGTCTTATGAATGTTAAATCCATAAAGGGGTTAAGAAAATCACTTTTAGGTTACTATGTTGAGATGATTCTCCTTTTAGATGCATTCTTAGAGCATGTTTACATAATATTAGATGAATTGGAAGAATGCTTAATCAAAAATGATGTTTTAACAGTTAAAAAATATCAAGATGAAATGAACCGGAAAAAATTAATGATTGACATGGAATACGATTTAGCTGTCTTCCACGCTGGCAAACAGAAAACTAAAGCGGATAAAGCTATTATCATTGTCAATTCGGAGTGCAAAGCAGTTGAAAACAGGCTGGCAGCACGTGTTTATCAGTTAAATAAAACCTATATCGATGGACTTAAGGAACAAGAAAATTTTATTGATTATTTGGATCAAGAACTTTCCCGTGAATACAAAAAGCAGGTTCATTCCAAGACTATTGATTTAAAACAAGAACTTTCCACATTCAAAAAACAAAAACAAACACTTGATAATAATCAAAAACGTTATATTTATGCTTACGAAGTTATGAAAAAACAAAATTATTCGCTGGTAGAGCAAGCAAATAAGCGTGCTATGGCCAATCTCGATATGCAGGATAAACAACGAGCAGAGGGTTTGATTACACTCAACCAGACAATCGAAACATTACCGAAAAAGAATGATCAGATGGTCTCAAGTCTTGAATTACAAAAGGAACAATTCGTCAAAAGTCATTCGATGTCTTTAACGCATGAACTCGCTCATATTGAAGAACAAAAATTTATCTCTCGACCAGCATTTTTAACAAAAATCGCCGAGGTTAGGGATCGACTCCCACAAGATTACATGACGTTATACAAGCAAATTGCTATCGCCCAAACTACTTTTGTTAAGCAATATCCTGATGCTCATGATTTGTATTCTATGGAGTATAATCGTTTTCTCAATAGCCAAACCGAATATAATAATATTTTATTTAATGATTCCATCATACTTCATCCGTTTGAAAAATATCTTCATGTTTCTGATCGAATCAAGATCAAAACCGATGAAGTCTTCCAAGATACGGTGAAAAAATCAGCTGCTAGGCTTGATGAAATAAAGAAACAAGCCATCGAATCCGAAGAAAATCAAAAACGCATCATTAATGCCTAAACCGGAGGGGAAAACCGTGGCCGAACAAAACAAAAATCATCCCATAGCCGATTTAACTAGCGGAAAATCTGTTCTTCAAAGAGAAATCAAACAAGGCTATGCCCAAGAGATTTCCCTTTATGAGGATTTTTTTGACAAGGTCACACAACATGCAAAAACACATCGTCAAATTTCAATCAACAATTTAAAAGAATCCGAAAAAAGGCTTCATCAGCTGAAAACCAACGCCGAGAAGATAGCTGACTCAATTTTTTATCATGATGAAGAAATTGTTGTTCAACGTTCGCGAATTATCAGTGAAACCGAAGATCTCGTTCGAGTTCAAAATGAAGATATCCTCCATCACGATCGCCTGAGTTTCGATGACACAATTCAGGCCATAGATTATCTCGCAAAGGCTTTAATGCAAGTTAAATATGATTTCATAGGTTTTTATTCTCGTAGTCATCTCAATTCAATCCTTTCGACTGAAGATTTTTTTGATTATTATATGCAAAAAAGTCATGCATTTCAAGTTATCTTGGATCGGCATCAAAATGAAGTATATGAATTATTCGTTAAACTTGATGAGCAAATCAAGTCTATGGATGATGCCATAGGCAATATTATCCAATCTAAAAACCGAAAAGTAACCGATATTGAAACTTTTTATGACAAAGAAGCTCATCATTTTGCCGATAATCAGTTGTCTTTTTCCGCCGAATCCGATCCGACTTCAATTGAAATTCAAGCTCTTGCCAGTGACAAAATCAACCAATATAAGGCTTTTTGCGATCATTCCATCCATCAAAATATGAAAATTCAAAAAGTATTGGAAGACGATTACTTGACCTTATATCAACGCGTCTTGGGACGTTTATTACAAAGCCGTTCTTACCAAATAATCAATCGTTTTGATCTGTTTGATGACCCCTTGCGCTTCAAGATTGAATATAAGCAAAAACTCCTTGACGCTGAAGCAAAGGGATCAAAGGAATTACGAAGTTTATTGCGAATCTACCAAAAGATTTGTCGTTGGCAAAAGGATGTTCGCTCAGCGGAAACAAGAGCTACTATGATGTTAAAAACTCAAGCCAAGCGCAAAGAAACGCTTCTTAAACTTTCTGAAGAAACCTCAGTTATACAAATGAATCGCCTTGAACTTTATCTCAACGAGTACCTTGAAGTAATGAAGTTTGATCCGTTTCTCGCCCAGGCAATTGGTGATTATTCGTCAAAAATCATTAAGGATGAACTAGCTCGCCTTTCCCTTCTAAAACTTAACAAAGAACTAAAAACCAATATCGATTACGATATTCAAGCGACCAAGATTAAAAGTCAGATAAACGAATTAGAAATAATTATGATGAACTCAATAAAAAAGCATTTATACCTTCAGGAAGGCGAATTGCTTAGTGAGTTAAATAAAATCCCCTTGTTCTTACTCGAAAAACGGCATCAACTGATTTCTTCTAGTTTAGCAATTCTGCGTGAACGTCATCTGATTGAACGTTTGGATAAAGCCACAAATGAGCATTTAGCATATCTATTAGTAAGTGGTAATACTAGTCGCAGATGGATCTCGATTGTCTCCGATGAACTAATTAGTAATACCCGTGATAAAGAAACTCATAATATTTATGTCGTGGAAGCCAAATCAGAAATTGAATTGGCATTAAAACAATATGATATAAGCGCCATTCATATTCAAACAATGTATGAAAACGAAAAATCATATTTGGTAATGCAAAAAAGTCGTGTGGATGAAGAAACCAAGATAAATAACGATTTCATCTTGACGACGTATTTAAATCAAATGCGCTTTGCACAAGAACAAATTGCTTTAGCAGAATCCGAATACCGAGTACGTCTAGAATCCTTAATGGTAACTATCGATCAAGAACGCAAGTTTTATAATGATCAAATCAACTTGGTTCATGTTAAATATGACCAAAATGTTCGTCTTATTGAAGATGCATATCAAGCCAAATTATATTCTGAATCTCATAAAATTGCGGAAACCGTCGACAAAAAAGCACAAAAAGCTTTAGCGATTTCCTTAGAGAAAGATCGCCGCATCCGTGACCAGCAAGTAAATGTGCTTGTTAAGAGTCTGGCAGGCGATGAAGTCATCATTAAATCGCAAAACCAACTTCGTTCAATTGATGATCAACTCCAAGAAGCCATTCATGACGCTGATGTTTTACGGGAAGCGACGATTCGGGAATTCACTGAACTATACGAACATGCCAAATCCCGTTATGAAATACTAAAACCTTATATGGATAATGCCATAAATATTCTTGACCCGACCTTTTATGATGGCTTGGCCGCTATCAACGAGCGTTATCATGCCAAAATCCATGAAGCTGAGTCGGAGCTCGATCGTAAAATTGAGAAACTTTTACCCCAATACCGCGAAGTATTCTTTACTCAAGATGTTGAAGACCATTCATTAGATTACCGAGCACGTATCGAAGAAATAATGATGGAAAGGGAAACCAATGAAGCCGTTTACCAGCAAAAATTGCAAGCCGTTGAAAATCATTACCGGCAAGAATTAACTATGATTGATGCCGAAGAAGAAAGTTCTAAAAGCGCATATAAAGTTGAAATTGATACAATTCACAACAAAGAAGTCGCTACTTCCGCTCAATTTGCGCAAATGGCAAAAACGATTGATGCCGAAGGTGATGCAAAAATCAAAGCGCATCGAGAAGCCACGTTATCGACGATTAATCAATTAACAGATGAATATTTCATATCGCTTAAAGCTTCTAAAAAAACGATTGCCGATTTGTCCGATGATTTTCAAAAACTTCTTGATGGTTACCAAGATTATCTAGGTTTTTCCGAGGGCGAAAAAAAATATCGTTACGTTCTGAAATCCATCAAGAAAGCTAACCGCAAGAAACTTCATAATTCCTTAAAACAACTAAAGATAAAATATCGTCATTATCACATCTTTAATCAAAAAAATTAACGATAACCAACCCGGTTCGAACTTCGAACCGGGTTTTATATTAAAAAGGACAACCATATAGGCCGTCCACATTTATAGATAATTTATTTAATGATTCGTAATAAGCTCTTTCCGTATTCAGGGCAGGCAACATTAAAGTTATCGGCAATTGTGGCTCCAATATCAGCGAATGAATCCGAGATTGGTAACATTCCTCCATTAAGCAATTTATTATATATAAAAAGCGGTACATACTCACGAGTATGGTCTGTACCAAAAAAGGTCGGATCATTACCATGATCGGCAGTTATCATTAACAAATCATCATCCCGAAGGCATGGTAAAAGTGCACCCAAATCAACATCAAATTCCGTAAGCGCTTTATTATATCCAAACGCATCACGACGATGACCATACATCGCATCAAAATCGACTAAATTAACAAAACACAAGCCAGTGAAATTGCCTTTAGCGATGGCAATGGTTGTTTCCATGCCATTGTGATTAGATATGATTCCATGATGATCAGTAATTCCTGATCCGTTAAAAATATCCCGGATTTTACCAACAGATATTACATCATAATGTGATTCGGCTAATGAATCTAAAACCGTCTTTCCCGAAGGATTAAGCGCATAATCATGACGATTTGGCGTCCGTTTGAAACCATTGACAGGATCACCAATAAAAGGTCTGGCAATGATTCGGCCAACTTTCCAAGCCTCTTTCATCGTTATCTCGCGGGCAATGTGACAAATTTGATATAGTTCTGCTAAGGGAATGATGGCTTCATGAGCCGCAATTTGTAATACCGAGTCGGCTGAGGTATACACAATCAACTCGCCAGTTTCCATCTGCCGGGGTCCTAATTCAACCAGTATTTCGGTCCCTGATGCGGATTTATTCCCTATTATTTTCCTGCCGGTCTTCTGCTCTAATTCCGTAATAAGTGCTTGGGGAAAGCCGGTATCAGTAAAGGTTTTAAAAGGGACAACCGTTTTGAGTCCCATCATTTCCCAATGGCCAGTCATCGTGTCTTTCCCGTTAGAAAGTTCTTTCATCTTTGTGGTATTGGCACGTGGTCGTTCCGTTGGTGAAACACCTTGAATGTAAGTTAAATTGCCATAACCAAAAGACTCTAAATTAGGCATAAAGATACCACCGGTTGCTTCTGCTAAATGCGAAATCGTGTTAGCACCGGCATCACCATATTGGGCTGCGTCTGGTAATTCACCAGCACCAACGCTGTCCATAACAATTAAAAAGACGCGTTTGTATTTCATATCTATTCCTTCTTTCCTAAGGCCCGTGGATGGGCGGCTTCATAAGCTGCTTGTAAATGCTTAGTTGAAATATGAGTATAATTCTCTGTAGTTAAAATATCTTCGTGACCAAGAAGTTCTTGAACCGCACGCAAGTCAGCTCCATTTTCTAATAAATGGGTGGCAAATGAGTGCCTTAGCGTATGCGGGGAAATGGATTTATCAATATGGGCTTTTACCGCTAAGTTTTGGATGATTTTGTAAAATCCCACACGGCTGATTCGAGTTCCGCTTTTATTAACAAATAATATTTCCTTATTAGTTGGATGAATAAGCGGTCTGGCATCAGTTAAATACTTGCGTAAAGCGATAATAGCATTTTCGCCCAACGGAACAATTCGTTCTTTGTTACCTTTGCCAAGTACTTTGATAAAACCCATATTAAGATGCAAGTCAGCCACATCAAGATCAATTAATTCTGAAACCCGCAGACCAGATCCATAGGCCAGTTCAATCATAGCCACATTTCGTAAATCCAAAATTGATTTTGCACCTATGGCGGTTGTTAGTAAAGCTTCGATTTCTTCGATATTTAAAACAACCGGCAAATGTTTTTGCGTTTTTGGCAAAGGCAAACTTTTAACAACATTGCCATCGACCAGTTTTTCTGTTTGCAGATATTGATGAAATGATTTTATTGATGAAATTTTACGAGAAATACTTTTTACGGCTAATTCCGCTCGTTTTAAATGGGCAAGATAATTTACTATATGGGTTCTTTCAAT